>OFLK01000097.1_pt1 | contig 56409 bp, 57 predicted proteins | sample 1540851 | NCBI WGS metagenome assembly OFLK01 (sample SAMEA4413042, study PRJEB24355) | metagenome | biome: human; feature: gut; material: faeces | place: United Kingdom | collected 2010 | reverse complement strand
CGGGCATACGGACGTTATCTGCTCAACCAGTATCCGCCACATTCTGGCTGTACGAAAGAGTACACTGCTGCAAATCGACACACTTATCCGACAACTGGCAGAAATCTCAGCTATGACAAAAAGCATCGGAGGTAAAACTGCCCTGGACTGGGCCATGAAACAGGATTTTCGCTGCGGCTGCTGGCTGATGGAGAAACCGGAAACGGCAATGAAAGCCATTACCCGCAATCTCGATCGCGAAATCTGGCGTGACCTGATGCAACGTTCAGGGATGCTTTCCTTAATGGATGCACAGGCCCGTGATACATGGTACCGGTCACTGGAGTACGATAACTTTCCGGAAATCAGTGAAGCGAACATTCTGAGCACATTTGAACAACTGCACCAGAATAAGGATGAGGTGTTTGAGCGAGGGGTGATCAATGTTTTCAGGGGACTGAGCTGGAATTACAAAACCAATTGCCCCTGCAAATTTGGCAGTAAAATTATCGTCAACAATCTGGTGAGATGGGACCGGTGGGGATAATGATATGGTCACCCCCACCTTAACAGCAGTACGCTGTTAAGGTAAATCCCTTTAACGGAGAGACCATCATGCAGAACATCACACTTATTGGTATCGATCTCGGAAAGCACTCCTTCCACATTCATTGTCAAGACAAGTCTGGTAAGGCTCTTCTGCGTAAAAAATTTACCCGTACTAAACTGATGCAGTTTCTGGCGACATGTCCGCCCTCAGTTGTTGTAATGGAAGCCTGTGCGGGTGCACACTTTATGGCTCGCTGTATCTCTGATTTTGGGCATGAAACTAAGCTGATTTCTCCACAGTTCGTTCGCCCGTTTGTCAAAAGTAATAAGAATGATTTTGTTGATGCAGAAGCCATATGCGAAGCGGCTTCACGACCATCAATGCGTTTTGTCCAGCCAAGAACTGAGACCCAGCAGGCCATGAGGGCGTTACACCGGGTCAGAGAATCGCTCATCAGAGATAAGGTGAAAACAACCAACCAGATCCACGGTTTCTTGCTGGAATTTGGAATCAGCCTGCCGATAGGTGATGCTGTAATAAAACGGTTGTCTCTCGTGTTGGCTGAACACGAAATCCCCGAATATCTGAGCCGCCTTTTGGTGAGGTTGCATACCCACTACTTTTACCTTGTTGAGCAAATAGCAGAGCTGGAATCAGAATTAAGTCAGTCAATCAACGCTGATGATACCGCTCAGCGCATTATGACAATTCCTGGTGTTGGTCCGATTACTGCCAGCTTACTATCGTCGCAACTTGGTGACGGGAAACAGTTCTCATGCAGCAGGGATTTTGCAGCTTCCACAGGACTTGTTCCCCGGCAGTATAGCACTGGAGGAAAATCGACTCTGTTGGGTATCAGTAAGCGAGGTGATAAAAATTTACGCCGGTTACTGGTTCAGTGTGCCCGCTCATTCATAATGCGACTTGAACGCAAGCATGGAAAACTTGCTGAGTGGGTTCGGGAGCAACTCAACAAGAAGCATTCGAATGTGGTTACCTGCGCTCTGGCAAATAAACTGGCTCGAATTGCCTGGGCAATCACTACTCAGAAAAAAGAATATCAGGCCTGATACAGATGCTGATATAACTCAATTAGTTTATTTTAAACAATAAGATACAAGTTACCTTTCTGGTTTTGCGAAGACTGATTATTGATGACATGAACGGCAAATCGACCTGATTAAAAACCTAACAGATGAAATGGCTCACTGAAGCCGAGGGGATTTTTAGGATTATCAGGTGCGGAACTCATCGGGGCGCGGGCATCCTTGCCCACAGAGACGCCGGATAGATTTAAGCAAGCCAACCATTAATCAAAAATCAGTGTTGCAAAAACGGGGGTGACCATAGATTTCATCTTATCACCGGACAACAGGCTGACCGACTCGCCGATCTGGAAAGAATGTTGCACCTGTTCAGCGGTAAACCAATCCCCGACAACCGGGAAAACATCACTATTCGTCTGGATGATCACATTCAGTCTGTTCAGGGTCAAGAGAGCTATGAAGATGAGATGTTCAGCATCAGATACTTTAGGAAGGGCTCCGCGCATATCACGTTCAGAAAACCGGAACTGGTTGACCGACTGAATGATATTATTGCAGAACACTATCCTGACATGCTGTCAGTATAGCTTTGCCAGTATGCTCAAAGATCGGAAATTGTCCGATAAGATGTGATCGCGGCTCATACAAACCGGTTTCAGATGGCATACCCGGTGGCATACTGTCTGGAAGGATAAGTAAAAAAGCGCATATTAAACAATAACATGCGCTTGTAATCTGGCGGTGAGGGGGGGATTCGAACCCCCGATACGTTGCCGTATACACACTTTCCAGGCGTGCTCCTTCAGCCACTCGGACACCTCACCAAATTGTTTTGCTACCAAACCTCATGGGTGGCAACGGGGCGCTACTATAGGGAGTTGGAGTAAAACGGTCAAGAAGAATTTTAATGATAATTATTGTTTGCTCATACTGTAAACAAGTTGTGCAGTATATCTACATCGAGACAAGTTATGGACTTATACTTCCAAAGTACTTCATACATATCACAAAATAAAAAGGCCGGTTAAACCGACCTTTTACTCGTTCTTTCTCTTCGCCCATCAGGCGGTAAAACAATCAGCGACTACGGAAGACAATGCGGCCTTTGCTCAGGTCGTACGGGGTCAGTTCAACAGTCACTTTGTCGCCCGTCAGGATGCGGATGTAGTTTTTGCGCATTTTACCGGAGATGTGTGCAGTAACCACGTGACCGTTTTCTAACTCTACGCGGAACATGGTATTAGGCAACGTTTCAAGAACGGTACCTTGCATTTCAATATTGTCTTCTTTGGCCATCTAATCCTCTGGGGTATCACTACCGTAATTTGAACCGGCAAGATAATGCCGAAGTTCTGTAAATAAGTAAAGATTTGCGCGCTAAATCGCAACAAACAGGTTCGGCACATTACTCCGAAAACACACGGCTAAGCCGCACCAAAAGCGCAACGTATAAGGGAGCGGTGAGATAAACGATAGGCGTTACCTGACGCGAAAAATTCCTTATCGGCAGCGGGGTAATGAGCGTAACCAACTCTGCGACCGCAATTATAACACTCTGGGGAGAAATGTGCCGAAAACATTCATTCTTGTGGTGAAAACAAGCACCGTGGTACCCAGAAATTATTCGGCAATCGTCCGAGGCGCATTTGATTGAGATAATTTAGATAATCCCGGCGGGGAATTTCGCAGGCACCAAGCGAAGCTGTGTGATCGTTAAGGACCTGGCAGTCGATAAGTTTACCGCCATGACCAATAAATTCCTCACAGAAGACCAGTAGCGCCGTTTTGGACGCGTTTTCCATCCGGCTGAACATGGACTCGCCACAAAATAGCGTTCCCTGGGCCACACCGTACATACCGCCAACAAGCTCATCTTCACACCAGACTTCGATGGAGTGGGCATGACCGAGTTCGTGAAGACGATGGTAGGCTTCGACCACGCCACGCGTGATCCAGGTTCCTTCTTCGCGATCGCTGGCACAGCCTTCAATGACCTGACCAAAGGCGTAATTCATCGTGACACGATAGGGCGAGCGTTTATGAAATCGTTTCATACTACGGCTGATATGCAGTGATTCTGGCCATAGCACCGCGCGGGGATCGGGCGACCACCAGAGGATGGGGTCGCCTGGAGAAAACCACGGGAAAATACCACGCTGATAAGCCATTAATAGGCGCGCAGGGCTAAGATCGCCCCCCAGTGCCAGCAGGCCGTTAGGCTCACGTAATGCGCCTTCCGGGGAAGGGAAGGCTATTGAATGGCGAGAAAGCTGAACCAGGCGCATGACCGCAAAACTCCACGCAAGTCGGATCGTTCAATAATAGCTTACAAACCCTGCTTAAACTGGTAATAACGCCCCTGTCTGGCAAGCAGTTCTGCGTGAGTACCTTGCTCAATAATTTGCCCGTTGTCCATCACTATTATTTGTTGGAAACGAGAGAGTCCGCGAAGTCGATGGGTGACCATTAACACCGTTTTCTCGCACATCATTTCTGCAAGCAATTCAAGGATCTGACTTTCGGTTGTGGCATCTAAGCCTTCTGTAGGTTCATCCAGCAATACCAGCGGCGCATCATGTAACAGCGCACGGGCGATAGCCAGACGGCGCAGTTCACCACCGGAGAGCTGGCGTCCGCCTTCACCTAACCAACTGTTGAGACCTGCATCCTCGAGCAGCTTCTCCAGACCAACGCGACGCAAGATCTCCGCCAGAGCCTCATCACTACTACCAGGCGAGGCGAGTAACAGATTATCACGCAGCGTGGCGCTAAACAGATGCACTCGCTGGGGAACAACGCTGATGGTCTGTCGTAGAGCCGCTTCATTCAGGCTGGCTATGGGACTATCGTTAAGCAAAATCTCGCCCTGTTGCGGGTCCCATGCGCGGGTCAGCAGTTGTAACAGTGTTGATTTGCCGCATCCGGTTCGCCCGAGAATCGCAATATGTTCCCCGGCGTTTACCTGAAGATAAATCCCTTTAAGTGCCTGTTGGGATTGCTCCGGATAAGTGAACTGAACATCCCGTAATGTCAGCGAAACGCGATCGGCAACACGAGTTTGGGTATCAGGGAAGGTGACTTCCGGTTTTTGATCCGTTAAATCAGTGATCCGTACGGCAGAGGCAATGACTTGCCCCAGATGCTGAAATGCACCCGTTACTGGTGCCAGCGCTTCAAACGCGGCTAACGCGCAGAAGACAAACAGGGCAATTAACGCGCCGGGTTGAGCATTGCCGCCAACGCCGCCGGACGCCATCCACAGCATCAGGATCACCGCTAACGCGCCAATGAGCAGCATTATCGCTTGCGACAATGCGGTCAGTTCAGATTGACGGCGTTGCGCTTCCAGCCACTGAATTTCGGTATTCTCTAATTGCGTGCGATAACGATCGCTGGCACCAAAAATGGTCAGCTCAGCTTGCCCTTGCAGCCAGGCCGTCAGTTGTTGGCGATACTGCCCGCGAAGATGAGTCAGATTTTGCCCGGTGCTTTTTCCCGCACGATAAAACAGCGGTGGCATCAGGAAAAGCGTCAGTAACATAATGCCGCCCAGCGTAAAGGCGAGGGTGAAATCAAGGAAACTTAACCCGATTGTCACCACCATAATCACCACAAAAGCGCCCACCAGCGGCGAGATAACGCGCAGGTAAAGATGATCGAGCGTATCAACATCCGCCACCACGCGGTTGAGTAATTCGCCCTGACGATAGCGCGCCAGTCCGGCAGGGGAGAGGGGCAGCAATTTGCTGAAGGTGTATATGCGCAGATGCTGCAACACGCGGAAAGTCGCGTCGTGACTTATCAGACGTTCAAAATAACGCCCGGCAGTACGGGTGATTGCTGCGCCACGCACGCCCGCAGCGGGTAGCATATAGTTGAAGCTGTACAGTCCGGCAACCCCCGCAACCGCTGAGGCGGAGAGGAACCAGCCCGAAAGTGTCAACAGACCGATACTGGCGAGCAGCGTGACAATTGCCAGCACGATACCAAGACTTAACATCCATTTATGACGTTTATACAGTGCCAGATAGGGTAGCAAAGCGCGCATTTAAATCTCCTCCTGACGATGGGCCAGTAATGTGGCGAATGGGCCGCCAGCCACACTTAATTCCGCGTAACGTCCTTGCTCAATAATCTGACCATCCTGCATTACCCAAATGACATCCCAGTCAGCAAGATCTTCTAACTGGTGGGTGACCATTAACGTTGTCTGGCGCAGAGAGGCGGCATTCAGCGCCTCCATTACGCGCTGTTCACTGTGAGCATCAAGGCTGGCAGCGGGTTCATCCAACAGTAATAGCGAACAGGGATTTAGTAACGCACGGGCCACCGCCACGCGCTGCGCCTGCCCCACGGAAAGGCGGGCAGCCTGGTCGCCAACAGGCGTATCAACCCCTTGCGGCAGGAGCGGTAGAAACTCACTGACCCAGGCGTTATCCAGCGCTGTTTGTAACTCTTGTTCGCTGGCATCAGGTCGCGCCAGTAGTACGTTATCCCGTAATGTTGCTGCCGGTAATTGTGGGTTTTGCCCAACCCAGGAGAGATGTTTACGCCATGATTCCGGTGATAAATCGCGTAATTCTATCCCGTTGATTCGTAGCGATCCCTGATATGAGAGAAAACCAGAAAGCGCGTTCAGCAGTGAACTTTTACCTGAACCGCTGCGACCAACCAACACTGCTCGTTGGCCTGCTGGCAAAGTAAAATTCAGCGGTCCGGCCAGCGTTTTACCTTCCGGCGACGTGATAAACAGATCCTCGGCTTCAATGGTCACCGGATCGGTCGATGCTAATTCCGCCTCACCGCGCTGCGGATGGGCGAGCGGGGTTTCCATAAACGTTTTCAAACTGTCAGCTGCACCAACAGCCTGGGCTTTAGCATGATAAAACGTACCGAGATCGCGTAATGGCTGGAAAAACTCTGGCGCAAGGATCAGGGCCAGAAAACCCGCAGCCAGCGTCACGCCAGTATCGTAGTGACCAAAATCCAGCTCGCCGAGGTAGGAAAAACCAAAGTAGACCGCCACCAGAGCAATCGACAGCGAGGTAAAAAATTCGAGAATGCCGGAGGATAAAAACGCCAGCCGTAGCACTTCCATTGTCCGTTGGCGGAAATCTTCCGAAGCAGAACGAATACTTTCAATTTCAGCTTCACCACGACCAAAAATACGCAATGTTTCCATGCCGCGCAGGCGATCGAGGAAATGCCCACTTAAGCGAGCAAGAGCGAGAAAGTTACGTCGGTTAGCATCGGCAGCCCCCATTCCAACCAGCGCCATAAATAACGGAATTAGCGGTGCAGTGCCCAGCAGAATGAGCGCCGCGGCCCAGTTAGAGGGGAAGATAGCCACCACAATCAGCAGCGGCACCGACACTGCCAGCGCCATTTGCGGCAGGTAGCGTGCATAGTAATCATGCATATCGTCAATTTGCTCGAGTACCAGCGTCGCCCAGCTCCCCGCTGGTTTACCCTGAATCCACGCTGGCCCTGCTTGTTGCAGACGGTCGAGAACCTGACGGCGGATGGCAAAGCGGATATGCTGCCCGGCGTGATAACCCACCCGTTCGCGTAACCAGACCACCCATGCGCGCAGTACAAAGGTCAGAAACAGTAACGTAAAGGGAAGCAGCAGGGCTTCACGGGGAATATTCTCCATAATCATATGTTGCAGAATTCGCGCCATGAACCAGGCCTGGGCAATGATCAATATGCCGCTCACAAAGCCCAGCAGACGAGAAATATTCAGCCAACGTTGGGAGATGACGCTTTGCTGTTTTAACCAGCGGGTTAATTCTTTTTGACGGGATTTATTCATTGCACGCTTAGCAGGTGAGTTATCAGAATTATTTGCAGAGCAATGTTACAACGGGGAAAAAATAAAGGCGACCCATAGTCGCATGGTGTCGCCTTCTTTACTTTTGTTACTGATTTGTAAAATTATTTTGCGTCAGCTAAACCGTCGAGGTAGCGTTCCGCATCAAGAGCTGCCATGCAGCCTGTACCAGCAGATGTAATGGCCTGGCGATAAATGTGATCCATCACGTCGCCTGCGGCAAAGACGCCAGGGATGCTGGTCTGGGTGGCATTACCATGAATACCCGACTGTACTTTGATGTAGCCGTTTTCCAGTTCCAGCTGCCCTTCGAAAATGGCAGTATTCGGGCTGTGACCGATAGCAACAAACAGACCGGCAACGTCGAGTGACTCGATGTTATCGCTGTTTTGCGTATCGCGCAGACGAACGCCAGTGACACCCATCTGATCGCCGGTCACTTCTTCCAGCGTACGGTTGGTGTGCAGAATAATGTTGCCGTTCTCCACTTTATCCATCAGACGCTTAATGAGGATTTTTTCCGCACGGAAACCATCTCGGCGGTGAATCAGATGAACTTCCGAAGCGATGTTAGACAGATACAGCGCCTCTTCAACCGCGGTATTGCCGCCGCCGATGACCGCAACTTTCTGGTTGCGATAGAAGAAACCGTCGCAGGTTGCACAAGCAGAAACTCCACGGCCTTTAAAGGCTTCTTCAGAGGGCAGGCCGAGATAGCGTGCAGAAGCTCCGGTGGCAATAATCAGCGCGTCGCAAGTGTATTCGCCGCTATCGCCAGTCAGACGGAACGGACGATTCTGCAAATCAACTTTGTTGATGTGATCAAAGATGATTTCAGTTTCAAATTTGGTGGCATGTTCGTGCATGCGCTCCATTAATAACGGACCGGTCAGATCGTTTGGATCGCCAGGCCAGTTTTCCACTTCCGTGGTGGTGGTCAGTTGGCCGCCTTTTTCCATGCCGGTAATCAGCACAGGTTGCAGGTTGGCGCGCGCCGCGTAGACAGCAGCGGTGTATCCCGCTGGGCCTGAACCCAGGATAAGCAGTTTACTGTGTTTGGTCGTGCCCATGAGATCCCCATAGTTGTTGGCAGACAATGGCAGGATTGTAGGGAATTTACAGACGTAAAAAAAGAGTATGACGATTTTGTTAACAATTTGTGCAATCGGCAGCATCGATAAGCAGGTCAAATTCTCCCGTCATTATCACCTCTGCTACTTAAATTTCCCGCTTTATAAGCCGATTAAATGATGAATAAACGCCCCTGTTAATGAATATCTGGCATGTTGTACTAAAAATCGATGTTTTGCTTTGACAATCCCCTGGTGTTTTGCGAAAACATTCGAGGAAGAAAAAAAACAGTATTCTTATATGCGCATAACCATGCATGTAAATACCATGTTTACCGTGCTAGTGAAATCTACGTATGGCGTGGACAGACGCCATTCGTGATGTCGATAGCTGCCACAAGGCAACGGTCTTCTCACCGTAGACCCAGGCATTGCGCGCCGTGAATCTTCATGATTTCGGTCTATCGTGACGGGTAGCGACTCTGAACAGTGATGTTTCAGGGTCAGACAGGAGTAGGGAAGGAATACAGAGAGACAATAATAATGGTAGATAGCAAGAAGCGCCCTGGCAAAGATCTCGACCGTATCGATCGTAACATTCTTAATGAGTTGCAAAAGGATGGGCGTATTTCTAACGTCGAGCTTTCTAAACGTGTGGGACTTTCCCCAACGCCGTGCCTTGAGCGTGTGCGTCGGCTGGAAAGACAAGGGTTTATTCAGGGCTATACGGCGCTGCTGAACCCCCATTATCTGGATGCATCACTTCTGGTATTCGTTGAGATTACTCTGAATCGTGGTGCACCGGATGTGTTTGAACAATTCAATACCGCTGTACAAAAACTTGAAGAAATTCAGGAGTGTCATTTAGTATCCGGTGATTTCGACTACCTGTTGAAAACACGCGTGCCGGATATGTCTGCTTACCGTAAGTTACTGGGGGAAACCCTGCTGCGTCTGCCTGGCGTCAATGACACACGGACATACGTTGTTATGGAAGAAGTCAAGCAGAGTAATCGTCTGGTTATTAAGACGCGCTAACACGGAACAGGTGCAAAATCGGCGTATTTTGATTACACTCCTGTTAATCCATACAGCAACAGTACTGGGGTAACCTGGTACTGTTGTCCGTTTTAGCATCGGGCAGGAAAAGCCTGTAACCTGGAGAGCCTTTCTTGAGCCAGGAATACACTGAAGACAAAGAAGTCACATTGACAAAGTTAAGTAGCGGCCGCCGTCTTCTGGAGGCGTTGCTGATCCTTATTGTCCTGTTTGCCGTCTGGTTGATGGCTGCCTTACTAAGCTTTAACCCTTCGGACCCCAGCTGGTCGCAAACGGCCTGGCATGAACCTATCCATAATTTAGGTGGGATGCCCGGTGCGTGGTTGGCAGATACGCTGTTCTTTATTTTTGGCGTGATGGCTTACACCATTCCCGTCATTATTGTCGGCGGTTGTTGGTTTGCCTGGCGTCATCAGTCCAGCGACGAATACATTGATTATTTTGCCGTTTCGCTACGCATCATTGGCGTTTTGGCGCTCATCCTTACCTCCTGTGGTCTGGCGGCAATCAACGCTGACGATATCTGGTATTTTGCCTCCGGTGGCGTCATTGGCAGCTTACTAAGCACTACGCTACAACCACTGCTACACAGTAGCGGGGGAACTATTGCGCTGCTCTGCGTTTGGGCAGCGGGCCTGACGCTGTTCACCGGTTGGTCATGGGTGACCATTGCTGAAAAACTCGGCGGCTGGATTTTAAATATTCTTACCTTCGCCAGTAATCGTACCCGTCGCGATGATACCTGGGTCGATGAAGATGAGTATGAAGACGACGAAGAGTATGAAGATGAAAATCACGGCAAACAGCATGAATCACGCCGTGCCCGTATTCTTCGCGGCGCGCTAGCGCGTCGTAAACGGTTGGCGGAAAAATTCATTAATCCGATGGGGCGGCAAACAGATGCTGCGCTGTTCTCCGGTAAGCGGATGGATGATGAAGAAGAGATTACCTACACTGCACGCGGTGTGGCTGCTGACCCTGACGACGTCCTGTTTTCGGGCAATCGTGCAACGCAGCCAGAATATGACGAATACGATCCATTATTAAACGGTGCGCCAATTACCGAACCTGTTGCTGTAGCAGCTGCTGCTACCACGGCGACACAAAGCTGGGCTGCACCGGTTGAACCTGTGACTCAGACGCCGCCAGTTGCCTCTGTTGATGTTCCACCTACGCAACCTACAGTAGCCTGGCAGCCTGTACCGGGGCCGCAAACGGGAGAACCGGTTATTGCACCTGCACCGGAAGGTTACCCACACCAGTCACAATATGCGCAGCCTGCAGTGCAATATAATGAGCCGCTGCAACAACCTGTACAGCCACAGCAGCCGTATTATGCGCCTGCGGCTGAACAACCTGTGCAACAACCTTACTACGCTCCTGCGGCGGAACAACCTGTTCAGCAACCGTATTACGCCCCTGCGCCAGAACAACCGGTGGCAGGTAACGCCTGGCAAGCCGAAGAGCAGCAATCCACTTTTGCTCCACAGTCTACATACCAGACGGAGCAAACTTATCAGCAGCCAGCTGCTCAGGAGCCGTTGTACCAACAGCCGCAACCCGTTGAACAGCAGCCTGTTGTGGAGCCTGAACCCGTTGTAGAAGAGACAAAACCCACGCGTCCGCCGCTTTACTATTTTGAAGAAGTGGAAGAGAAGCGAGCCCGTGAACGTGAACAACTTGCGGCCTGGTATCAACCGATTCCAGAACCGGTTAAAGAACCGGAACCGATCAAATCTTCGCTGAAAGCACCTTCTGTTGCAGCAGTACCTCCAGTAGAAGCCGCTGCCGCTGTTTCTCCGCTGGCATCTGGTGTGAAAAAAGCGACACTGGCGACGGGGGCTGCCGCAACCGTTGCCGCGCCAGTCTTCAGTCTGGCAAATAGCGGTGGACCGCGTCCGCAGGTCAAAGAGGGGATTGGCCCGCAGTTGCCACGACCGAAACGCATCCGCGTGCCAACTCGTCGTGAACTGGCGTCTTACGGTATTAAGCTGCCCTCACAGCGTGCGGCAGAAGAAAAAGCCCGCGAAGCCCAGCGTAATCAGTACGATTCTGGCGATCAGTACAACGATGATGAAATCGATGCGATGCAGCAGGATGAACTGGCACGTCAGTTCGCCCAGACGCAGCAGCAACGCTATGGCGAACAGTATCAACATGATGTGCCCGTGAACACAGAAGATGCAGATGCTGCGGCAGAGGCAGAACTGGCTCGTCAGTTTGCTCAAACTCAACAACAACGTTATTCCGGCGAACAACCGGCTGGGGCGAATCCGTTCTCGCTGGATGATTTTGAATTTTCGCCAATGAAAGCGTTGCTGGATGATGGTCCACACGAACCGCTGTTTACGCCAATTGTTGAACCTGTACAGCAGCCGCAACAACCGGTAGCACCGCAGCAGCAATATCAGCAGCCGCAACAACCGGTAGCACCGCAGCCGCAGTATCAGCAGCCGCAACAGCCGGTTGTACCACAGCCGCAGGATACCCTGCTTCATCCGCTGTTGATGCGTAATGGCGACAGCCGTCCGTTGCATAAACCGACGACGCCACTGCCTTCTCTGGATTTGCTGACACCGCCGCCGAGCGAAGTGGAGCCGGTAGATACCTTTGCGCTTGAACAAATGGCGCGCCTGGTAGAAGCGCGTCTGGCTGATTTCCGTATTAAAGCCGATGTTGTCAATTACTCTCCGGGGCCAGTTATCACTCGCTTTGAATTGAACCTGGCACCGGGCGTAAAAGCAGCGCGCATTTCTAACTTGTCACGTGACCTTGCCCGTTCACTTTCGACGGTGGCGGTGCGTGTCGTTGAAGTTATTCCTGGCAAACCCTATGTAGGTCTGGAGTTACCGAATAAAAAACGACAAACCGTTTATCTGCGCGAAGTTTTGGATAACGCCAAATTCCGCGATAATCCGTCGCCATTAACCGTGGTGCTGGGTAAAGATATCGCCGGTGAGCCGGTGGTTGCCGATCTGGCGAAAATGCCGCACTTGTTGGTTGCGGGGACTACCGGTTCCGGTAAGTCTGTCGGGGTGAATGCGATGATCCTGAGCATGCTTTATAAAGCACAGCCAGAAGATGTACGTTTCATCATGATCGACCCGAAAATGCTGGAGCTTTCGGTTTATGAAGGCATTCCGCACCTGTTAACGGAAGTTGTTACTGATATGAAAGATGCCGCCAACGCGCTGCGCTGGTGTGTTAACGAGATGGAGCGTCGTTATAAACTGATGTCTGCGCTGGGTGTGCGTAATCTGGCGGGTTATAACGAAAAAATTGCTGAAGCCGATCGCATGATGCGTCCGATTCCAGACCCGTACTGGAAGCCGGGTGATAGTATGGATGCGCAGCATCCGGTGCTGAAAAAAGAACCATACATTGTGGTGTTGGTGGACGAATTTGCCGACCTGATGATGACGGTAGGTAAAAAAGTGGAAGAGCTGATAGCACGTCTGGCGCAAAAAGCCCGTGCCGCGGGTATCCACCTCGTACTGGCAACGCAGCGTCCATCGGTTGATGTTATTACTGGTCTGATTAAAGCGAATATTCCGACCCGTATCGCCTTTACCGTATCCAGTAAGATTGACTCACGTACCATTCTTGATCAGGCTGGTGCGGAATCACTGCTGGGTATGGGGGATATGCTCTACTCTGGGCCGAACTCCACGTTGCCGGTACGTGTCCATGGTGCTTTTGTTCGCGATCAGGAAGTTCATGCCGTGGTGCAGGACTGGAAAGCGCGTGGTCGCCCACAGTATGTTGATGGCATCACCTCCGACAGTGAAAGCGAAGGTGGCGTGGGCGGTTTCGATGGCGCTGAAGAACTGGATCCGTTGTTCGATCAGGCGGTGCAGTTTGTCACTGAAAAACGCAAAGCGTCAATTTCTGGCGTACAGCGTCAGTTCCGCATTGGTTATAACCGTGCAGCGCGTATTATCGAACAGATGGAAGCGCAGGGGATTGTCAGCGAACAGGGGCACAACGGTAATCGTGAAGTGCTGGCCCCACCGCCATTTGACTAATTAATGCAACGTAGACCGGATAAGACGCGATAGCGTCGCATCCGGTATTCTATCAACTGAAAATTCAGTATTTTCTTCTTTCCTCAAGCTGATTATTAGCCTGGAATAGAGAGTAGAGGGAACTCCCGATTGGGAGTGACGTAATTTGAGGAATAATGATGAAAAAAATTGCCATCACCTGTGCATTACTCTCAAGCTTAGTAGCAAGCAGCGTTTGGGCTGATGCCGCAAGCGATCTTAAAAGCCGCCTGGATAAAGTCAGCAGCTTCCACGCCAGCTTCACACAGAAAGTGACTGACGGTAGCGGCGCGGCGGTGCAGGAAGGTCAGGGCGATCTGTGGGTGAAACGTCCAAACTTATTCAACTGGCATATGACTCAACCTGATGAAAGCATTCTGGTTTCTGACGGTAAAACACTGTGGTTCTATAACCCGTTCGTTGAGCAAGCTACGGCAACCTGGCTGAAAGATGCCACCGGTAATACGCCGTTTATGCTGATTGCCCGCAACCAGTCCAGCGACTGGCAGCAGTACAATATCAAACAGAATGGCGATGACTTTGTTCTGACGCCGAAAGCCAGCAATGGCAATCTGAAGCAGTTCACCATTAACGTGGGACGTGATGGCACAATCCATCAGTTTAGCGCGGTGGAGCAGGACGATCAGCGCAGCAGTTATCAGCTGAAATCCCAGCAAAATGGGGCTGTGGATGCAGCGAAATTTACCTTCACCCCGCCGCAAGGCGTCACGGTAGATGATCAACGTAAGTAGAGGCACCTGAGTGAGCAATCTGTCGCTCGATTTTTCGGATAATACTTTTCAACCTCTGGCCGCGCGTATGCGGCCAGAAAATTTAGCACAGTATATCGGCCAGCAACATTTGCTGGCTGCGGGGAAGCCGTTGCCGCGCGCTATCGAAGCCGGGCATCTGCATTCTATGATCCTCTGGGGGCCGCCGGGTACCGGCAAAACAACCCTCGCTGAAGTGATTGCCCGCTATGCGAACGCTGATGTGGAACGTATTTCTGCCGTCACCTCTGGTGTGAAAGAGATTCGCGAGGCGATCGAGCGCGCTCGGCAAAACCGCAATGCAGGTCGCCGCACTATTCTTTTTGTTGACGAAGTTCACCGTTTCAACAAAAGCCAGCAGGATGCATTTCTGCCACATATTGAAGACGGCACCATCACTTTTATTGGCGCAACCACTGAAAACCCGTCGTTTGAGCTTAATTCGGCACTGCTTTCCCGTGCCCGTGTCTATCTGTTGAAATCCCTGAGTACAGAGGATATTGAGCAAGTACTAACTCAGGCGATGGAAGACAAAACCCGTGGCTATGGTGGTCAGGATATTGTTCTGCCAGATGAAACACGACGCGCCATTGCTGAACTGGTGAATGGCGACGCGCGCCGGGCGTTAAATACGCTGGAAATGATGGCGGATATGGCCGAAGTCGATGATAGCGGTAAGCGGGTCCTGAAGCCTGAATTACTGACCGAAATCGCCGGTGAACGTAGCGCCCGCTTTGATAACAAAGGCGATCGCTTTTACGATCTGATTTCCGCACTGCATAAGTCGGTACGTGGTAGCGCACCCGATGCGGCGCTCTACTGGTATGCGCGAATTATTACCGCCGGTGGCGATCCGTTATATGTCGCGCGTCGTTGCCTGGCAATTGCTTCCGAAGATGTCGGCAATGCCGACCCACGGGCGATGCAGGTGGCAATTGCGGCCTGGGATTGCTTTACTCGCGTTGGCCCGGCGGAAGGTGAACGCGCCATTGCTCAGGCGATTGTTTACCTGGCCTGTGCGCCAAAAAGCAACGCTGTCTACACTGCGTTTAAAGCCGCGCTGGCCGATGCTCGCGAACGTCCGGATTATGACGTGCCGGTTCATTTGCGTAAAGCGCCGACGAAATTAATGAAGGAAATGGGCTACGGGCAGGAATATCGTTACGCTCATGATGAAGCAAACGCTTATGCTGCCGGTGAGGTTTACTTCCCGCCGGAAATAGCACAAACACGCTATTATTTCCCGACAAACAGGGGCCTTGAAGGCAAGATTGGCGAAAAGCTCGCCTGGCTGGCTGAACAGGATCAAAATAGCCCCATAAAACGCTACCGTTAATGTTATCGTTGCGGTAATGTTGTTAATGTATCCCTGTGGTCGCAGGCTGTGGCCACATCTCCCATTTAATTCGATAAGCACAGGATAAGCATGCTCGATCCCAATCTGCTGCGTAATGAGCCAGACGCAGTCGCTGAAAAACTGGCACGCCGGGGCTTTAAGCTGGATGTAGATAAGCTGGGCGCTCTTGAGGAGCGTCGTAAAGTATTGCAGGTCAAAACGGAAAACCTGCAAGCGGAGCGTAACTCCCGATCGAAATCCATTGGCCAGGCGAAAGCGCGCGGGGAAGATATCGAGCCTTTACGTCTGGAAGTGAACAAACTGGGCGAAGAGCTGGATGCAGCAAAAGCCGAGCTGGATGCTTTACAGGCTGAAATTCGCGATATCGCGCTAACCATCCCTAACCTGCCTGCAGATGAAGTGCCGGTAGGTAAAGACGAAAATGACAACGTTGAAGTCAGTCGCTGGGGCACCCCGCGTGAGTTTGACTTTGAAGTTCGTGACCATGTGACGCTGGGTGAAATGCACTCTGGCCTCGACTTTGCAGCCGCAGTTAAGTTGACTGGTTCCCGCTTTGTGGTAATGAAAGGGCAGATTGCTCGCATGCACCGCGCACTGTCGCAGTTTATGCTGGATCTGCATACCGAACAGCATGGCTACAGTGAGAACTATGTTCCGTACCTGGTTAACCAGGACACGCTGTACGGTACGGGTCAGCTGCCGAAATTTGCTGGCGATCTGTTCCATACTCGTCCGCTGGAAGAAGAAGCAGACACCAGTAACTATGCGCTGATCCCAACGGCAGAAGTTCCGCTGACCAACCTGGTACGCGGTGAAATCATCGATGAAGATGATCTGCCAATTAAGATGACCGCCCACACCCCATGTTTCCGTTCTGAAGCTGGTTCATATGGTCGTGACACTCGTGGTCTGATCCGTATGCACCAGTTCGACAAAGTTGAAATGGTGCAGATCGTGCGCCCGGAAGACTCAATGGCGGCGCTGGAAGAGATGACCGGTCATGCGGAAAAAGTCCTGCAGCTGCTGGGCCTGCCGTACCGTAAAATCATCCTTTGTACCGGCGACATGGGCTTTGGCGCTTGCAAAACTTACGACCTGGAAGTATGGATCCCGGCACAGAACACCTACCGCGAGATCTCTTCCTGCTCCAACGTTTGGGATTTCCAGGCACGTCGTATGCAGGCACGTTGCCGTAGCAAGTCGGACAAGAAAACCCGTCTGGTTCATACCCTGAACGGTTCTGGTCTTGCTGTTGGTCGTACGCTGGTTGCAGTAATGGAAAACTATCAGCAGGCTGATGGTCGTATTGAAGTACCAGAAGTTCTGCGTCCGTATATGAACGGACTGGAATATATTGGCTAATACCCAATTTTTCTGAATCTAAAAAGCGCCTGCGGGCGCTTTTTTTGTCTCCCTTTGATACCGAACAATAATTACTCCTCACTTACAAGTAATACTACTTTCGAGTGAAAATCTACCTATCTCTTTGATTTTCAAATTATTCGATGTATACAAGCCTATATAGCGATCTGCTATAGAAATAATTACACAATACGGTTTGTTACTGGAATCAATCGTGAGCAAGCTTGAGTGAGCCATTATGAAAACGAAAATCCCTGATGCGGTATTGGCTGCTGAGGTGAGTCGCCGTGGTTTGGTAAAAACGACAGCGATCGGCGGCCTGGCAATGGCCAGCAGCGCATTAACATTACCTTTTAGTCGGATTGCGCACGCTGTCGATAGCGCTATTCCAACAAAATCAGACGAAAAGGTTATCTGGAGCGCCTGTACAGTTAACTGTGGTAGTCGCTGCCCGCTACGTATGCACGTAGTGGACGGTGAAATCAAATATGTCGAAACGGACAATACCGGCGATGACAATTACGACGGCCTGCACCAGGTTCGCGCCTGTCTGCGTGGGCGTTCCATGCGTCGCCGTGTCTACAATCCGGACCGCCTGAAATATCCGATGAAACGAGTCGGGGCGCGCGGTGAAGGCAAATTCGAGCGCATTAGCTGGGAAGAAGCCTACGACATCATCGCGACCAAAATGCAGCGCCTGATCAAAGAGTACGGCAACGAGTCTATCTATCTGAACTATGGCACCGGTACGCTGGGCGGCACCATGACCCGCTCGTGGCCGCCGGGAAATACCCTGGTCGCGCGGCTAATGAACTGCTGCGGCGGTTATCTGAACCATTATGGCGACTACTCCTCCGCGCAAATTGCGGAAGGTCTGAACTATACCTACGGCGGCTGGGCAGATGGTAACAGCCCGTCGGATATCGAAAACAGTAAACTGGTAGTGCTGTTTGGTAATAACCCTGGCGAAACGCGAATGAGTGGCGGTGGGGTGACTTACTATCTTGAACAGGCGCGCCAGAAATCTAATGCTCGCATGATCATCATCGATCCGCGCTATACCGACACCGGTGCCGGGCGTGAAGATGAGTGGATCCCTATTCGTCCGGGAACAGATGCCGCACTGGTTAACGGTCTGGCGTATGTCATGATCACCGAAAACCTGGTAGATCAGGAATTCCTCGATAAATATTGCGTTGGCTACGACGAGAAAACCCTGCCAGCCAGTGCGCCGAAAAATGGTCACTATAAAGCTTATATTCTGGGTGAAGGACCCGATGGCGTGGCTAAAACACCGGAATGGGCTTCGCAAATTACCGGTATCCCGGCAGATAAAATCATCAAACTTGCTCGTGAAATTGGTAGCACCAAACCGGCATTTATCAGCCAGGGGTGGGGGCCGCAGCGCCATGCCAACGGCGAAATCGCAACCCGTGCTATCTCGATGCTGGCGATTCTGACCGGTAACGTTGGTATTAACGGGGGGAACAGCGGCGCGCGCGAAGGTTCATACAGCTTACCGTTTGTCCGTATGCCGACTCTCGAAAACCCGATCCAGACCAGCATTTCTATGTTTATGTGGACCGATGCCATTGAACGTGGCCCGGAAATGACGGCGCTGCGTGATGGTGTGCGCGGGAAAGATAAGCTGGATGTGCCGATCAAAATGATCTGGAACTATGCCGGTAACTGCCTGATTAATCAGCATTCTGAAATCAACCGTACCCATGAAATCCTTCAGGATGATAAGAAGTGCGAGCTGATTGTGGTTATCGACTGCCACATGACCTCATCGGCGAAATATGCTGACATCCTGCTGCCTGACTGCACCGCTTCCGAACAGATGGACTTTGCACTGGATGCATCCTGCGGGAATATGTCTTACGTTATTTTCAATGATCAGGTCATTAAACCGCGCTTTGAATGTAAGACTATCTATGAGATGACCAGCGAACTGGCAAAACGTCTTGGCGTCGAACAACAGTTTACTGAAGGTCGTACTCAGGAAGAGTGGATGCGGCATCTGTATGCCCAGTCGCGGGAAGCGATTCCTGAACTGCCAACGTTTGAAGAGTTCCGTAAGCAGGGGATCTTTAAAAAGCGCGATCCGCAAGGGCATCACGTTGCTTACAAAGCCTTCCGTGAAGATCCGCAGGCTAATCCATTGACCACGCCATCGGGCAAAATTGAGATCTATTCACAGGCGCTGGCTGACATTGCCGCTACCTGGGAATTGCCAGAAGGTGATGTGATCGATCCACTGCCGATCTATACGCCGGGCTTTGAAAGTTATCAGGATCCGCTGAACAAACAGTATCCGCTGCAGCTTACGGGTTTCCACTATAAATCTCGCGTTCACTCAACTTACGGCAACGTTGATGTGCTGAAAGCAGCTTGCCGTCAGGAAATGTGGATCAACCCGCTTGATGCGCAAAAACGCGGTATCAGCAACGGCGATAAAGTCAGGATCTTTAATGATCGTGGTGAGGTTCATATTGAGGCGAAAGTGACGCCACGAATGATGCCGGGTGTGGTCGCACTGGGTGAAGGTGCCTGGTATGACCCGGATACAAAACGTGTCGATAAGGGCGGTTGTATTAACGTACTGACCACTCAACGTCCGTCTCCTCTTGCCAAGGGGAATCCATCACATACGAACCTTGTTCAGGTTGAAAAGGTGTAAGGAGTAACCGATGACAACCCAGTATGGATTTTTTATTGATTCCAGCCGTTGCACCGGTTGCAAAACCTGCGAGCTGGCTTGTAAAGACTACAAAGATTTGACGCCAGAAGTCAGCTTCCGCCGCATTTATGAATATGCTGGTGGCGACTGGCAGGAAGATAACGGTGTCTGGCACCAGAACGTGTTTGCCTACTATCTGTCGATTTCATGTAACCACTGCGAAGATCCGGCTTGTACTAAAGTCTGCCCGAGCGGTGCGATGCATAAACGTGAAGATGATTTTGTTGTGGTCGATGAAGATGTATGCATTGGCTGCCGTTACTGTCATATGGCTTGCCCGTATGGCGCACCGCAATATAACGAAACGAAAGGCCATATGACCAAATGCGATGGTTGTTATGACCGTGTTGCGGAGGGAAAAAAACCGATCTGCGTAGAGTCCTGCCCGCTACGGGCGCTGGATTTCGGCCCTATCGACGAGCTGCGTAAAAAACATGGCGATCTGGCGGCCGTTGCGCCGTTGCCGCGAGCTCACTTTACCAAACCGAATATTGTGATCAAACCCAATGCCAACAGCCGCCCAACCGGGGATACCACTGGCTATCTGGCAAACCCGAAGGAGGTGTGAGATGGGAAGTGGATGGCATGAATGGCCGCTGATGATCTTCACGGTTTTCGGGCAATGTGTAGCGGGTGGTTTTATCGTTCTGGCTTTGGCGCTGCTCAAAGGCGACCTGCGAGCAGAAGCCCAGCAGCGTGTTATCGCCTGCATGTTGGGTTTATGGGTGCTGATGGGCATTGGCTTTATCGCCTCTATGCTTCATCTTGGTTCACCGATGCGCGCTTTTAACTCGCTCAATCGGGTAGGGGCTTCAGCACTCAGTAACGAAATCGCCAGCGGTTCGATCTTTTTTGCTGTAGGCGGCATCGGCTGGTTGCTGGCAATGCTGAAAAAGCTTTCACCGGCATTGCGTACGCTTTGGCTGGTGGTGACGATGGTTCTTGGCGTAGTCTTTGTCTGGATGATGGTGCGTGTGTATAACAGCACCGATACAGTACCCACCTGGTACAGCATCTGGACACCGATGGGCTTCTTCCTGACGATGTTTATGGGCGGCCCGTTACTGGGTTACCTGTTGCTGAGTCTGGCTGGTGTCGATGGCTGGGCGATGCGTCTGCTGCCAGCCATTTCTGTTCTGGCACTGGTAGTGAGTGGCGTGATGTCAGTGATGCAGGGCGCAGAGCTGGCGACTATTCATAGCTCTGTGCAGCAGGCCGCAGCGCTGGTGCCGGACTATGGTGCGCTGATGTCCTGGCGGATCGTGCTTTTGGCCGTTGCCCTGTGCTTGTGGATTGCACCACAGCTAAAAGGTTATCAGCCTGCGGTTCCGCTACTTTCTGTATCATTCATTCTGCTTCTGGCAGGGGAATTAATCGGTCGTGGCGTATTCTATGGTTTGCATATGACCGTGGGGATGGCTGTCGCAAGTTAATCAGTAACAACCGGGGTTTCGGCCCCGGTTCGCTTTTATTTCTGCTTCGTTAACGTGTCATAACTGGTCATCAAGTTACGATAATCAGGAATGTGGTTAGAGAACAACGTCGCCAGTCCTTCAATATCATTACGCCAGTCGCGATGCAGCTCGCATGCCACGCCGAACCATGTCATCAATTGCGCACCAGCTTGCGACATGCGATCCCATGCCGAATGCCGGGTAATTTCATTAAAGGTCCCTGACGCGTCAGTCACGACAAAGACGTCAAACCCTTCTTCAATGGCTGAAAGCGCCGGGAATGCCACGCAAACTTCGGTTACCACACCGGCAATAATTAACTGTTTTTTACCTGTCGCTTTGACAGCTTTTACAAAATCTTCGTTATCCCAGGCGTTAATATTTCCCGGGCGAGCAATGTAAGGTGCATCGGGGAATTGTGCTTTCAGTTCTGGAACTAATGGGCCGTTAGGACCGGTTTCAAAACTGGTGGTAAGAATAGTTGGTAAGTTGAAATACTTAGCCAGGTCACCCAGCGCCAGCACGTTATTTTTAAACTTATCGGGTTCGATATCCCGTACAAGGGAAAGTAAACCAGCCTGGTGATCAACAAGCAAAACGGCAGCATCATTTTTATCAAGACGAACATACGGTTTGGTCATCCTCTTCTCCTTTCGAGAGTCAGTGGTACGTCTAAATCGGTCAGACGCGATGCATTGCTCTGAAAGCATAGACGGGAAATATGAGTTTGCTGTGACCATGAAATTTTTCGACTGAACGAAGCGTATGAAATTTGTGTTAGATCAATAAAAACAATCAGATGAGATTAATCGTCTCTTCAGCATTAGCGTTATGAATAAGTAATATAAATCGATAATACCGCCGCTGCTATATGCGCGTATTTTCACCCATTGACAATGTTTTTGGCGGTGGCATGATGCGCATGAAATTTGAACTTCCTCACGGTTTTAATTCATGTCCACGTATACCCGGACTGTCATGCTTTTGCTGTCTGGCCTGCTTTTGTTGACTCTGGCGATTGCGGTGTTAAATACACTCGTGCCGCTTTGGCTCGCCCAGGAACAGATGTCCACATGGCAGGTAGGCGTTGTCAGCTCATCCTATTTTACCGGCAACCTTGTCGGTACATTGCTGACAGGGTATGTCATTAAACGCATTGGCTTTAACCGCAGCTATTATCTGGCCTCCTTCATTTTTGCCGCTGGCTGTGCCGGCCTTGGCCTGATGATTGGTTTCTGGAGTTGGTTGGCGTGGCGTTTTGTCGCGGGCGTCGGCTGTGCCATGATTTGGGTAGTCGTTGAGAGCGCGCTGATGTGCAGTGGGACGTCACGTAACCGTGGGCGTTTGCTTGCTGCATACATGATGGTTTATTACGTGGGAACGTTTTTAGGCCAGTTACTGGTCAGCAAAGTCTCAACCGAGTTGATGAGTGTATTGCCGTGGGTTACAGCTTTGACGTTGGCAGGAATCTTACCGCTGTTGTTTACGCGTGTCCTGAATCAGCAGGCTGAAAACCATGATTCGACGTCAATTACGTCAATGCTAAAACTCCGTCAGGCGCGGCTTGGCGTGAATGGCTGCATTATCTCAGGAATCGTGCTGGGATCTCTATATGGCCTGATGCCGCTGTACCTCAATCACAAAGGGGTGAGCAATGCCAGCATTGGTTTCTGGATGGCGGTACTGGTCAGTGCGGGTATCCTCGGGCAATGGCCGATTGGACGTCTGGCGGATAAGTTTGGTCGACTGCTGGTGTTGCGTGTTCAGGTCTTTGTCGTCATTCTCGGCAGTATTGCGATGCTTAGCCAGGCGGCGATGGCCCCAGCGTTATTCATCCTCGGTGCCGCTGGCTTTACGCTATATCCGGTGGCGATGGCCTGGGCTTGTGAGAAAGTTGAACATCATCAACTGGTGGCGATGAACCAGGCCTTACTGTTGAGCTATACCGTGGGAAGCCTGCTTGGCCCGTCATTTACCGCTATGCTAATGCAGAATTTCTCCGATAATTTATTATTTATCATGATCGCCAGCGTATCGTTTATCTATTTGCTGATGCTGCTTCGTAACGCCGGTCATACGCCGAAACCCGTGGCTCACGTGTAAATGAATTCAAGCAGAGTGTGAACTTACTGTTTCACACTCTGCTTTTCTGTGCACAAAAAAGCGGCAACTTAATAAAGTTGCCGCTTTACGGGGAAATTAGAACATGACCTTATGACCGTACTGCTCAAGAATGCCTTTCACGCGTTCCATGGTCTCTTTCTTCGGTGGTTTAACACCATCGAGTTTGTATTCTTCACCCATTGCCACCCATTTGTGTTTGCCCAGTTCGTGGTAGGGGAGGAGCTCGATTTTCTCAACGTTGCCCATATCACGGGTAAATTCACCAAGGCGATGCGCTGAATCGTCATCGTCAGACCAGCCTGGGACAACAACATAGCGGATCCACACCTTCACATTTTTGTTCGCCAGATATTTAGCGAACTCCAGCGTGCGGTGGTTGGAAACTCCAACCAGATTTTGGTGGATCTCGTCGTTCATCTGTTTGAGATCGAGCATTACCAGGTCGGTTACTTCCAGCAGTTCATCAATCACCGGATCGTAACGACGAACAAAACCGTTGGTGTCCAGACAGGTATGAATGCCTTCTTTTTTGCAGGCGCGGAACCAGTCACGAACAAACTCAGCTTGTAGGATTGCCTCACCGCCGGATGCGGTAACGCCGCCGCCGGAAGCGTTCATAAAGTGGCGATAGGTCACCACTTCCTTCATCAAATCTTCAACGGTAACTTCTTTACCGCCATGCGTATCCCAGGTGTCGCGGTTATGACAATACAGGCAGCGCATCAGGCAGCCCTGGAAAAAGGTGATAAAGCGAATACCCGGGCCGTCTACGGTTCCACAGGATTCAAAGGAGTGAATGCGACCAATAACTGACTTGGTAGCCCCCGCCGCAGCGGTATTTTCTGTTGTATTACAATTAGTTAAATTACTCATATCGCTTCAATTGGCTCTAGTTAACTCTGGTTTATGGACGCATTATGGACATTCCTGACACCGGGTTAAGAGTCACAGCATCTTGTAAGAAATCCGGTGCAAAGTGTGCGTAGGTCATAGTTTGCTGAATGTTAGAATGACCCAGGATGCGCTGCAATGTGATTATGTTACCTCCATTCATTATAAAATGTGTGGCAAATGTATGCCTCAAAACATGCACTGCCTGTCCGTCAGGTAAATCGGGTTTTACTTCCCTGAGAGCGTTGCGCACTTTGTAGTAACTGGCATTAAAAAGCCTGCCTGAATTTTTGGTCTTGATCCGTTTAATCAGGTCCTGCGAAACGGGAATTGTCCTGCGCTTTCCGTTTTTAGTTTTCATAAACGTAACCATCTGGTTAATGATGTGTTCAGCTTTCAAATTAGACACTTCACTCCAGCGTCCACCAGTAGAAAGGCAGACCAGAGTTGCATTTAACTCATCACCATCAAGCATGGATAACAGCCGCGTAATCTCTTCACTGGACAAAAAAGCCATTTCCGTAACAGCTTCACGTAACCGCTTAACCTCACGGAACGGGTTGTGAGAGTGATATTCACCGGCGTCAATTAACTTGGTGAACATCCCGCTCATTATTGCCAGATGCCGATTTACGCTGGCTGGTTTTAGGCCATCGTTCATCATTACAACGCGATAATCAGTTATCGTTTTCTTTGTTAGCTGGTCCGCCCTGGACACTCCCATCTCGGCAAATTTGGCGATTATTGTCGTCAAACGCCCTCGTTCAATATCTCCACGCTCATGTGATTTTCCGTGATATATCCACCATCTGCCTAACAACTCTGTAAGAGTTCGGCGGTCGGCCGGCTTCTCCAACCACTCTTTGTTGTGGTAGTTAACCAGGACATGACGTTCGAATGCTTGAGCTTCACCTTTAGTTTTAAATTTCCGCCTGATACGTTTTCCATCTGCACCCTGCGGTCTGACGTCCACTTCATAACGACCATCATCGAGCTTTTTAATAGACATAAAGCCCTCCGATGACGCTGTTTACTTCTACTACTTGAAAATTAATGCAATTTTCTTTCGTACATTTACTGCACACATATGCTGAATAAATCGTCAGCCAGTCTTTTGGTCTGAGTGGTGCAAGGTTGTTGAGTCTTGCCCAATGTGCGCGAGCGCCGGGGCTATTTGTCCGCCAGCGGGATCAGTTTCATCAAACATGAACCAGTCACGGTACTTGCGAAATCTTTCTGGCTTGAAAAATTTCATACCTGCGTCAAAAGACATCTTTACTTTTCCCTGCTCATATCCAGCATAGGTGTTGTAGTTAATTCCAGTTAATTCAGCAACTTGCTTCCTTGTCATTCTTTCTGATTCCCGAATAAGTGCGAGTTTCTCTGCTTGAGATGTGATTTGTGTATTTGACATGAATTGTCGTATCTCGTAATTTATGTTGTATGCGACACGCCAGAACAACGCAGAGCGGCTTCAAATAGCTCTGATTGAATGGCACCAAAGTTGAGGATATCAAAATGAGTATTGGATCAGAAATGAATAACGATGTTGGAGAAAAAGTATCTGATCTCACAAAAAGTAAAAAATGTGACATCAAACTTGCAGCCGCACCGTCGGATTTGCTCTCGAAAGAGGGTTTTGCTCTTTACATCGGTAAGACGCCTCGTGCTGTTGCTGAAATGGCGAAAGCAGGCAAGTTACCAGCCTTTTATATGACGGACCCATTAAAGCCGGGCGGTCATGCTGAGTTATGGATTAATCGTCGTGAGTGGGACAAGTACGCAGCCCAGCTAGTTGATGAAGCTCCGACAGAATGGCATGACTGGAAAAATCGCATTAGTTACAGCAAATCAAGACATGGCCGTGCGGCTTAAGGTGGAAAGGATGAACGAGCCTCGTTGTATTGCTCAGTTATTGCGTAACGAAAGCCCCAGGGCGATTGACTTCACCATCACCCACGGGAAGGGGCGCAAGGGAATCATTATCCGTACCAAAAAACAGAGTCCGTTAAAAAAGGCTCTGACCTTTCTGAAAAGCCGGAGGGTCTGGAAATGACAGTGATGACGCTTAATCTCGTCGAAAAACAGCCAGCAGCTATGCGCCGGATAATTGGTAAGCATCTTGCCGTCCCTCGCTGGCAGGAGACATGCGATTATTATAATCAGATGATGGAACGCGAACGGCTAACGGTTTGCTTCCATGCGCAGTTAAAACAGCGTCACGCAACGATGCGTTTTGAAGAAATGAACGACGTCGAACGTGAACGGCTGGTTTGTGCAATTGATGAATTGCGTGGGGCATTCTCAAAACGCCGTCAGGTTGGCGCAAGTGAGTATGCATATATTAGTTTTTTAACAGTCAGTCAGCGTCGTACTTTATTTATGCATGCCGGATTGACTGAAAAAGAATTCAATCAGCCATACTGGCGAATTAATGAAGAGTCATGTTACTGGCGTGATGCTTTATTCCGTGCATTACGTGAACTATTCAGTCTGTTTGAGTACGCACCGACAATTCTGACGTCGGTAAAACCAGAGCAATATCTGCATTAAATAATTAACCAGAGTTTTTAACGCACTTAATCGTGCGGGGCTTCTTTTTGCCTGGAGAAAGTCATGCATACAGTTTCTGAAAATCAGTGCGGTAAATACGCATTACTGCTGCAACAGGCCAGAACCGAAGCACAGGCCGACGCTGCGACGCGCTTTTCTTCTCATCTTGATGCCATGATTCGCCACATCACAAAGGCGGAGTTATCCCGCGTGGAGATAGTCGAGCTGCTCAGTCAGGAGTCGGAAAAATTTCACAATATCGGATTGTCTCGCGGGGAGGTGCTTTGATGTCCTGTTCTCGTTCAGTTGTATTACTGAATAACGCCTTAAAAATCGCCGTTATGAAAAATGGCGATTTGTCTCTTATTCAACTTGGTCTTGATAAAGAAAAACGCGAAATAACTGAGTCTGTTATCGCGATTTATCAGAACGAATTAAACCTCCTGTCTGATGTGGTCAATTTACTTGTTAAACGCGCTGTGTTTCACAAGCAAATCTCCTCCGTGGATGAACTGACGAAATTAACGACAGAAATCGCCAGCTATTGCGCTGATGAATTTAAAAACCTTAACGACAAAAGGAACTGGTAATGCCGGACAACGTAGATTTTATTCAGGAACAACAGGCTGAATTACTGGAGCGCCAGATTAACGCGGCAAGGGTAAAACATTGCGGTGCTTCTGCGCTGGTTTGCGAAGAGTGTGACGCGCCAATACCTGCTGCCCGTCGTGCGGCTTATCCGTCAGCCACGCGTTGTGTTTCCTGTCAGTCAGTCTTTGAAGCAAAAAACAAACATTACCGGAGAACGGCATGAGTATTCGTATTGAAATTGGCGAACGTTATGTCGTTACCAGTGACAGCTTTCAGTTTATTCTCCACGAGAAAAAGAGAGCGGAAAGCGGTAAAAACGCCGGTCAGGAATGGCTGGCGGTGGTTGGTTATTACCCGAAATTAAGCCAGCTCGTTTCCGGCCTGATGCATCACGATATTCTGACCGGAAGCGCAAAGTCTTTTGCTGATTTAAACGCGCAGGTTGAGCAACTCAGCAGGCGTTGTTCAGAGGCTTTTGGCTCATATGGCCGTTAAAGCCTCCGGGCGTTTTGTCCCTCCGTCAGCATTTGCTGCAGGCACCGGTAAGGCGTTTACCGGTGCTTATGCATGGAACGCGCCACGCGAGGCCGTCGGGCGCGAAAGACCCCTTACACGTGACGAGATGCGTCAGGTGCAAGGTGTTTTATCCACGATTAACCGCCTGCCTTACTTTTTGCGCTCGCTGTTTACTTCACGCTATGACTACATCCGGCGCAATAAAAGCCCGGTGCACGGGTTTTATTTCCTCACATCCACTTTTCAGCGTCGTTTATGGCCGCGCATTGAGCGCGTGAATCAGCGCCATGAAATGAACACCGACGCGTCGTTGCTGTTTCTGGCAGAGCGTGACCATTATGCGCGTCTGCCGGGGATGAATGATAAGGAGCTGAAAAAGTTTGCCGCCCGTATCTCATCGCAGCTTTTCATGATGTATGAGGAACTCTGCGATGCCTGGGTGGATGCGCATGGCGAAAAAGAATCGCTGTTTACGGATGAGGCGCAGGCTCACCTCTATGGTCATGTTGCTGGCGCTGCACGTGCTTTCAATATTTCCCCGCTCTACTGGAAAAAATACCGTAAAGGACAGATGACCACGAGGCAGGCATATTCTGCCATTGCCCGCCTGTTTAACGATGAGTGGTGGACTCATCAGCTTAAAGGCCAGCGTATGCGCTGGCATGAGGCGTTACTGATTGCTGTCGGGGAGGTCAATAAAGACCGTTCTCCTTATGCCAGTAAACATGCCATTCGTGATGTGCGTGCACGCCGCCAGGCAAATCTGGAATTTCTTAAATCGTGTGACCTTGAAAACAAGGAAACCGGCGAGCGCATCGACCTTATCAGTAAGGTGATGGGCAGTATTTCTAATCCTGAAATTCGCCGGATGGAGCTGATGAACACCATTGCCGGTATTGAGCGTTACGCCGCCGCAGAGGGTGATGTGGGGATGTTTATCACGCTGACCGCGCCGTCAAAGTATCACCCGACACGTCAGGTCAGAAAAGGCGAAAGTAAAACCGTTCAGCTTAATCACGGCTGGAACGATGAGGCATTTAATCCAAAGGATGCGCAGCGTTATCTCTGCCGTATCTGGAGCCTGATGCGCACGGCATTCAAGGATAATGATTTACAGGTCTACGGTTTGCGTGTCGTCGAGCCACACCACGACGGAACGCCGCACTGGCATATGATGCTTTTTTGTAATCCACGCCAGCGTAACCAGATTATCGAAATCATGCGTCGCTATGCGCTCAAAGAGGATGGCGACGAAAGAGGAGCCGCGCGAAACCGTTTTCAGGCAAAACACCTTAATCGGGGCGGTGCTGCGGGGTATATCGCGAAATACATCTCAAAAAACATCGACGGCTATGCACTGGATGGTCAGCTCGATAACGATACCGGCAGACCTCTGAAAGATACTGCCGCGGCTGTTACTGCATGGGCGTCAACGTGGCGCATCCCGCAATTTAAAACGGTTGGTCTGCCGACAATGGGGGCTTACCGTGAACTACGCAAATTGCCTCGCGGCGTCAGCATTGCTGATGAGTTTGACGAACGCGTCGAGGCTGCACGCGCTGCCGCAGACAGTGGCGATTTTGCGTTGTATATCAGTGCGCAGGGTGGGGCAAATGTTCCGCGCGATTGCCAGACTGTCAGAGTCGCCCGTAGCCCGTCGGATGAAGTTAACGAGTACGAGGAAGAAGTCGAGAGAGTGGTCGGCATTTACGCGCCGCATCTCGGCGCGCGTCATATTCATATCACCAGAACGACGGACTGGCGCATTGTGCCGAAAGTTCCGGTCGTGGAGCCTTTGACTTTAAAAAGCGGCATCGCCGCGCCTCGGAGTCCTGTCAATAACTGTGGAAAGCTCACCGGTGGTGATACTTCGTTACCGGCTCCCACACCTTCTGAGCACGCCGCAGCAGTGCTTAATCTGGTTGATGACGGTGTTATTGAATGGAATGAACCGGAGGTCGTGAGGGCGCTCAGGGGCGCATTAAAACACGACCTGCGAACGCCAAACCGTCAGCAAAGAAACGGAAGCCCGTTAAAACCACATGAAATTGCACCATCGGCCAGACTGACCCGGTCGGAAAGAATGCAAATTACCCGTATCCGCGTTGACCTTGCTCAGAACGGTATCAGGCCGCAGCGATGGGAGCTTGAGGCGCTGGCGCGTGGCGCAACAGTAAATTATGACGGGAAAAAATTTATTTACCCAGTTACTGATGAGTGGATAGATTTTATGTGATGTAGAAATTAATGTGGTTAAAAATTGAGAAAACTTGCTGTTTGAAGAATAGACATTTTAGCTATAGCTCAAAGGTGCCTCTGCTGTATGGCTATTCCATGTGGTAATTTTATAATTTCAAACTTGATTATTAGTGTTGTAACGTAAATTCGCAGTAGGTAACGAGCGTGTAAGGTATTGTGAGTTTTGTTGTTGTACATTATATTGATTTCCTTAAATTTATTGTGTGGGTCGTAAGCGACATTTAACAATTAATTAAGGAAAAAGAATGTTAAAGAGGATTAAATCAATAGAGGGCGTTGGTAACTATATTAGAGCTCATTCACGTTCTTATGAGTTTAATAACATAAATGTTATCTACGGTGAAAATAGACATGGTAAAAGTACTCTTTGTGACATCTTTTATTCCTTGTCAACGAACTCTCCTGAATTAGTTGTCAACAGGAAGACTATTCTGGAGGGGGAAGGGGACGTAACTCCAAAGATTGAATTGCAATTCACAGAGGGTGATTTAAATAAAGTTGTTAAATTTAATGTAGATAAATGGTTAGAATTACCCCCACCTGATTCCAAATTATATATCTTTGATCAGAGTTTTGTTCATAGAAATGTAATGGCTGGTACGATATCTAATCGAGAAAACTCTGAATGCGTTACTGCATTTATTTTGGGTGAAGATAATGTTGCTGCTTTTGAAGCATTGGAAAAGGAAAATTCAGAATTAAGAAGTTTAAGGGGGGAGCTAAGAAATAAAAAGAGTTTGATTCAATCACATCAAATTACTAATGTTGATGAGTATGCCATTAGTGAACCTGTCATAACAGATCTCGATTTTATTGAGTCAAAAATAAACGGGGTTACTGAGTTAATACAAGAAATTGAGAAGAAAAAAGCATCCATAAAATATATTAAAGCTAGGCCATTACTTGATTTAGTTAACTGCACGCCAAAATTGAAAGATATTTCCATTAGGGTTAACAAATGTCTTTCTTCTGGGATGGCCAAAATTCATGATGATGCGCTTTCTATATTGGAACGGCATAAAGAGAAAGTAAAAGCTCATGAGCATTTTAACGGATGGGCATCAAATGGCCTCAGTATGGTTTCAGAAATATGTCCATTTTGCGGCCAAAATATATCAGGAGAATCAAAAGAACTGATTAATGCTTATAAAGATTCATTTGATGAGTCATTTATACGCTTCATTGAGAGTATGAAAAAAGAAATAAAAGAGATAAGACGAAGTAACCTTTCATTTGTCTCGCTAGATGTAATTGATGGCATACATGGGGATAATATTAGTGTTTTGTCGCAGTATTTAGAGGAGGAGATAAAAAAAGAATTAGATAACAAAGGATTGCTTGCCTCATGTAGCAGTATTTATGAACAGGCAAGAAATGATATATTAAAATTTAATCAAGAACTGCTAGAGGCTCAGCAATCGCTGGAGCGTATATATGATGAAAAAGAATTAGCTGTATACAATGAAATGAAGGAGTTTGACTTTTCGGCTCTTTTACAATTTGAAAATGAAATTTATGGTGAATTAGAATCATATAATAGCATTATTCAGCAACTCAATGATGAGTTAGTGAAGTATAAAGAAAGTGTCAATGCCACAGCATTAGACGCATTGATGGATAGCCATCATAAAGATCTTAGGGAATTGGAAGCTAATAAAAAAAGATTATCTCTTGAGCCAGCCTGTCGAGAATATCTTGATTTAAAAAGAGAAATAGAGGTTAGAGAAAATAACTATAAAGAGAATAAAAAGGCATTAGAAGAATGCCAGGAGGAATTTTTAAATAAATATTTTGAGCATATTAATTCTCTGTTTTGTTCTGTTGGGTCAAGTAAGTTCGCTATAAATAAAAAAATAAACAGGCAAGGTACGAAAATTGTTTATGAACTTGACGTTTCATTTAATGGGAAGTCAGTTGAAAAAAACAAACTTAATTGTTTGTTTAGTGAATCAGATCGCCGGGCTTTAGCTCTATGTATATTTCTTTCTAAAATATATTTACTTTCTGAGGATGAGAAGTCAAAAGCTATTTTGATTATGGATGATCCTGTGACAAGTTTTGATGAGGAAAGAATATCTTGTATTTTGCAGAGATTGTATGAGTTACAGCCTAATGTAAAACAGATGTTTATTACTACACACTATAAAGGAATGGCAGCAAAGACATCTAAAAAATTTAACTTAGATAGAATCCTTCAGATCAAACAAGGTTCTAATGGTTCTAATTTTGAACCACTACAAGTAGAGCAGTTGATAGCTTCAGACCATGAAAAGTGCTATGAGAGGATTGTTGGCTTTATAGATGGTGTAGATACCGATAAAACGATAATACAATCTTTAAGGCCATATCTGGAAGCAGAATTCCGTTCTCGTTATCGTAAACAACTGGCTGAACGAAACTTGAATGATAGAACGGATTTTTCTGTGTGTATTAGCCGACTGGCTGATGATGGTATTTTGGACGCAGCCACGGCCAGAAGAATTCATGGCTTTAGGACTGAACTAAATGAGCCTATGCACGTTATCCGTGAATGGACTGATGAAGATATGAGAAGCTACGCGCGAGATATGTTACAACTAATATACACAGAACTTTGAGGTTTATCATTTGCATACCAGTGCATGTATTTGCATGTACTGGTAGTTTGAAGGTTTTATTGTTTAGAGATTATCCTGCCTATTTTCGTGAGGACGCATTGTTGCATTAAAAGCGCCCCATGAAGCGGGCGGGCGAGGCGGGGAAAGCACTGCGCGCTGGCGGTGGTGCTGATTTTATTTTTTCAGCGTCTGAGCGCGTCTTGATGGCGTTTAGATTGTGCACCGGGGCGTTGGTGTGTCTGCGGGCTGTTTTGTGCGGTGGTGAGTGTGTGAGGGCGTGATGGCGGGTTATAAAAAAGCCGCCCGCAGGCGGCGTTGTTCAGCCGTTGTCAGTGTCCAGTGAGTAGTTTTTAAAGCGGATGACCTCCTGGCCGAGCCAGCCGTTTATCTCGCGGATCCTGTCCTGTAGCGGGATAAGCTCATTGCGGACAAAGACCTTTGCCACTTTCTCAATATCACCCAGCGACCCGACGTTCTCCGGCTTGCCGCCCATCAACTGAAAGGGGATGCGGTGCGCGTCCAGCAGGTCAGCGGCGCTGGCTTTTTTGATATTAAAAAAATCGTCCTTCGTTGCCACTTCACTGAGCGGGATAATTTTGATGCCGTCGGCTTTCCCCTGTGGGGCATAGAGAAACAGATTTTTAAAGTTGTTGCGGCCTTTCGACTTCACCATGTTTTCGCGGAGCATTTCGATATCGTTGCGATCCTGTACGGCATCAGTGACGTACATGATGTATCCGGCATGAGCGCCGTTTTCGTAATACTTGCGGCGGAACAGTGTGGCTGATTCATTCAGCCAGGCAGAATTAAGGGCGCTGAGATATTCCGGCAGGCCGTACAGCTCCTGATTGATATCCGGCTCCAGCAGGTGAAACACGGAGCCGGGCGTGAAGGCTGTCGGCTCGTTGAAGGACGGCACCCACCAGTAAACATCCTCCTCCACGCCACGGCGGGTATATTTTGCCGGTGAGGTTTCCAGTCTGATGACCTTACCGGTGGTGCTGTAACGCTTTTCCAGAAACGCATTACCGAACACCAGAAAATCCAGCACAAAGCGGCTGAAATCCTGTTGCGAAAGCCACGGATGCGGGATAAATGTCGAGGCCAGAATATTGCGTTTAACGTAAATCGGTGAGCTGTGATGCACGGCAGCACGCAGACTTTTTGCCAGACCGGTAAAGCTGACCGGTGGCTCATACCATCTGCCGTTACTGATGCACTCGACGTAATCCAGAATGTCACGGCGGTCGAGTACCGGCACCGGCTCACCAAAGGTGAATGCCTCCATTTTCGGGGCGCTGGCGGTCATTTTTTTTGCCGCAGGTTGCGGTGTTTTCCCTTTTTTCTTGCTCATCAGTAAAACTCCAGAATGGTGGATGTCAGCGGGGTGCTGATACCGGCGGTGAGTGGCTCATTTAACAGGGCGTGCATGGTCGCCCAGGCGAGGTCGGCGTGGCTGGCTTCCTCGCTGCGGCTGGCCTCATAGGTGGCGCTGCGTCCGCTGCTGGTCATGGTCTTGCGGATAGCCATAAACGAGCTGGTGATGTCGGTGGCGCTGACGTCATATTCCAGACAGCCACGGCGGATAACGTCTTTTGCCTTGAGCACCATTGCGGTTTTCATTTCCGGTGTGTAGCGGATATCGCGCGCGGCAGGATAGAACGAGCGCACGAGCTGGAACACGCCGACACCGAGGCCGGTGGCATCAATACCGATGTATTCGACGTTATATTTTTCGGTGAGTTTGCGGATGGATTCAGCCTGGGTGGCAAAGTCCATGCCTTTCCACTGGTGACGCTCAAGTATTCTGAATTTGCCACCGGCCACCACCGGCGGTGCCAGTACCACGCATCCGGCACTGTCGCCACGGTGTGACGGGTCGTAACCAATCCATACCGGGCGGGAGCCGAACGGATTGGCGGCAAAGGGTGCATAGTCTTCCCATTCTTCCAGCGTGTCGACCATGCAGCGTTGCAGCTCCTCGAACGGGAACACCGATGCCTTGTCGTCAACAAATTCACACATGAACAGGTTTTTAAAATCGTCGGCGCTGTTTTCGCGTTTGAGCTGCTCAATGTCGAACAGCGTGCAGCCGCCTTTCAGGGCGTCCTCAATGGTGACAATCTGCCGCCACTGGCCGTCCGCACAGAGAAGACCTCCGGCAAGGGCGTTATGACTGACGTCGATTTCCACGCGTTCGGCGGCGCTGGCGCGTCCCCGGTTGAACAGTTCACCTGACCAGAACGGGTAGGCGTCGTGCGCCAGCGTGGACGGGGTGGAGAAATAGGTCGAACGCAGGTGACTCTGTGAGGCCATACCTGATGCCACCTTACGCAGTACCTGAAAATTCGGGATCCAGAAAATCTCGTCGACGTACAGGTCGCCGTTATGGCTCTGTGCGGTGTTGGAGTTGGTGCCGAGAAAAATCAGTTTTGCGCCGTTATTGCCCAGGACAATCGGGTCACCGGTCAGGTCAACGTCAACCAGACGGGCAAAGGCGATGATGTATTCGCGGAACACATACGCCTGCGTTTTACTGGCCGACAGAAAAATCTGGTTATGACCGGTTTTCAGGGCGCGCAGCAGCGCCTCGCGGGAAAAATAAAACGTCGCGCCAATCTGGCGGGATTTCAGGATATCGCGGATGCGGTGCTCAAGCCCGGCGCGATACCAGTGCAACTGATATTCGAAAGACTGCTCAAAGAAAATCTGCTCCAGCTTTTCGATGGCCTCGTCACTGAAAAAATTCTTTTTCGGTTTGCGCCGCCCGCCTTTGTTGCGGTTAGCGACGTTCGGATTAAGGTCTGCCTCGTTGCCGGTCTGGCTGTAGCGGTTGACCCGTGCCAGTCGTTCAATCTGGCGTCCGAGCAGGTCAATTTCCTTGAAGTCACCGCCGGTTTTCTGCGGTTTGATGATGAGCTGGGTCAGTCGCGCTTCCAGACTCATTTCGACACGGCTGATGGGGGCAACGCTGTCCCAGCCGTCGCGCTGTTTCCAGCTCTGCACCGTCGGGCGTTTCATCTGCAACATGGCGGCAATCTGCGGCACGGAAAACCCCTGCCAGTACAGCAGCGCCGCCTGACGACGCGGGTCGTGTAAAAGAGTGGTGTCTGTGGTGATGGTCATGAATACCTCGCCGTGATGAATACACGGCAAGGCTACTGAGTCGCGCCCCGCGATTCGCTAAGGTGCTGTTGTGTCAGTGATAAGCCATCCGGGACTGATGGCGGAGGATGCGCATCGTCGGGAAACTGATGCCGACATGTGACTCCTCTAATCACTATTCAGGACTCCTGACAATGGCAAAAAAAGTCTCAAAATTCTTTCGTATCGGCGTTGAGGGTGACACCTGTGACGGGCGTGTCATCAGTGCGCAGGATATTCAGGAAATGGCCGAAACCTTTGACCCGCGTGTCTATGGTTGCCGCATTAACCTGGAACATCTGCGCGGCATCCTGCCTGACGGTATTTTTAAGCGTTATGGCGATGTGGCCGAACTGAAGGCCGAAAAGATTGACGATGATTCGGCGCTGAAAGGCAAATGGGCGCTGTTTGCGAAAATCACCCCGACCGATGACCTTATCGCGATGAACAAGGCCGCGCAGAAGGTCTATACCTCAATGGAAATTCAGCCGAACTTTGCCAATACAGGCAAATGTTATCTGGTGGGGCTGGCCGTCACCGATGACCCGGCAAGCCTCGGCACGGAATACCTGGAATTCTGCCGCACGGCAAAACACAACCCCCTGAACCGCTTCAAATTAAGCCCTGAAAACCTGATTTCAGTGGCAACGCCTGTTGAGCTGGAATTTGAAGACCTGCCTGAAACCGTGTTCACCGCCCTGACCGAAAAGGTGAAATCCATTTTTGGCCGCAAACAGGCCAGCGATGACGCCCGTCTGAATGACGTGCATGAAGCGGTGACCGCTGTTGCTGAACATGTGCAGGAAAAACTGAGCGCCACTGAGCAGCGCCTCGCTGAGATGGAAACCGCCTTTTCCGCACTTAAGCAGGATGTGACTGACAGGGCGGATGAAACCAGCCAGGCATTCACCCGCCTGAAAAACAGCCTCGACCACACCGAAAGTCTGACCCAGCAGCGCCGCAGCAAGGCCACCGGCGGTGGCGGTGACGCCCTGATGACGAACTGCTGACCGGCGTCAGTCAGTCCGGGAAAACCTTCACGATTAACCCTTAATTTCAGGAAAAACTATGCGCCAGGAAACCCGCTTTAAATTTAATGCCTACCTGTCCCGTGTTGCCGAGCTGAACGGCATCGACGCCGGTGATGTGTCGAAAAAATTCACCGTTGAACCGTCGGTCACCCAGACCCTGATGAACACCATGCAGGAGTCCTCTGACTTTCTGACCCGCATCAACATTGTGCCGGTCAGCGAAATGAAAGGGGAAAAAATTGGTATCGGTGTCACCGGCTCCATCGCCAGCACCACCGACACCGCCGGTGGCACCGAGCGTCAGCCGAAGGACTTCTCGAAGCTGGCGTCAAACAAGTACGAATGCGACCAGATTAACTTCGATTTTTATATCCGCTACAAAACGCTTGACCTGTGGGCGCGTTATCAGGATTTCCAGCTCCGTATCCGTAACGCCATTATCAAACGCCAGTCCCTTGATTTCATCATGGCCGGTTTTAACGGCGTGAAGCGTGCCGAAACCTCTGACCGCAGCAGTAACCCGATGCTGCAGGATGTGGCGGTCGGCTGGCTGCAGAAATACCGCAATGAAGCCCCGGCGCGCGTGATGAGCAAGGTCACTGACGAGGAAGGGCATACCACCTCTGAGGTCATCCGCGTGGGTAAGGGCGGTGATTATGCCAGCCTTGATGCACTGGTGATGGATGCGACCAACAACCTGATTGAGCCGTGGTATCAGGAAGACCCTGACCTTGTGGTGATTGTGGGGCGTCAGCTACTGGCGGACAAGTATTTCCCCATCGTTAACAAGGAGCAGGACAACAGCGAAATGCTGGCCGCTGACGTCATCATCAGCCAGAAACGCATCGGCAACCTGCCAGCGGTACGCGTCCCGTACTTCCCGGCGGATGCGATGCTCATCACGAAGCTGGAAAACCTGTCCATCTACTACATGGATGACAGCCATCGCCGCGTGATTGAGGAAAACCCGAAACTCGACCGCGTGGAGAACTACGAGTCAATGAACATTGATTACGTGGTGGAAGACTACGCCGCCGGTTGCCTGGTGGAAAAAATTAAGGTCGGTGATTTCTCCACACCGGCTAAGGCGACCGCAGAGCCGGGAGCGTAACCGATGACGAGTCCCGCACAGCGCCACATGATGCGGGTCTCGGCAGCGATGACCGCGCAGCGGGAAGCCGCCCCGCTGCGACATGCAACTGTCTATGAGCAGATGCTGGTCAAGCTGGCCGCAGACCAGCGCACACTGAAAGCGATTTATTCAAAAGAGCTGAAGGCCGCGAAAAAACGCGAACTGCTGCCGTTCTGGTTGCCGTGGGTGAACGGCGTGCTGGAGCAGGGCAAAGGCGCACAGGATGACATTCTGATGACGGTCATGCTGTGGCGTCTGGATACCGGCGATATTGCCGGTGCGCTGGAGATTGCCCGTTATGCCCTGAAGTACGGTCTGACCATGCCGGGTAAACACCGCCGCACCCCGCCGTACATGTTCACCGAGGAGGTAGCGCTTGCGGCCATGCGCGCCCACGCGGCCGGTGAGTCTGTGGATACCCGCCTGCTGACGGAGACCCTTGAACTGACTGCCGCTGCTGACATGCCTGATGAAGTGCGCGCAAAGCTGCACAAAATCACCGGTCTGTTTCTGCGTGACGGTGGTGATGCCGCCGGTGCGCTGGCTCACCTGCAACGTGCGACACAGCTCGACTGTCAGGCAGGCGTCAAAAAAGAGATTGAACGACTGGAGCGGGAGCTGAAACCGAAGCCGGAGCCGCAGCCCAAAGCGGCCACCCGTACCCCGCGTAAGACCCGGAGCGTGACACCGGCAAAACGTGGACGCCCGAAAAAGAAAGCCAGTTAACAACCGAATGCGCCCCGCGCCAGGGCGGCACGCCGGTCAGTGAGGGTGAATCACCTGACACTGCACCGGCGTCCACCGCCCGACTTTTCAGAGGTAGTCATGATGACGCTGATTATTCCGCGAAAGGAGGCTCCCGTGTCCGGTGAGGGTACGGTGGTCATCCCGCAACCGGCAGGCGACGAGCCGGTGATTAAAAACACGTTCTTTTTTCCCGATATCGACCCGAAGCGCGTCCGGGAACGTATGCGCCTTGAGCAGACCGTCGCCCCCGCCCGTCTGCGTGAGGCCATCAAGTCAGGCATGGCGGAGACGAATGCGGAGCTGTACGAGTACCGCGAACAGAAAATTGCCGCCGGTTTTACGCGTCTGGCGGACGTTCCGGCGGACGACATCGACGGTGAAAGCATCAAAGTTTTTTACTACGAGCGCGCCGTGTGTGCGATGGCGACCGCGTCGCTTTATGAGCGTTACCGCGGCGTGGATGCCAGTGCGAAAGGCGACAAGAAGGCCGACAGCATTGACAGCACCATTGATGAACTGTGGCGGGATATGCGCTGGGCGGTGGCGCGTATCCAGGACAAGCCGCGCTGCATCGTGAGTCAAATCTGATGAAGACCTTTGCGCTACAGGGCGACACGCTCGACGCCATTTGTGTCCGGTATTACGGGCGCACTGAGGGCGTGGTTGAGACCGTGCTCGCCGCAAATCCGGGACTGGCTGAACTGGGTGCGGTGCTGCCGCACGGCACCGCCGTCGAACTGCCCGACGTTCAGACCGCGCCCGTGGCTGAAACTGTCAATCTGTGGGAGTAACGCATGACAGCAGAAGAAAAAAGCGTCCTGTCGCTTTTCATGATTGGAGTGCTGATTGTTGTCGGCAAGGTGCTTGCCGGTGGTGAACCCATCACCCCGCGTCTGTTTATCGGGCGCATGTTGCTCGGTGGTTTTGTCTCGATGGTTGCCGGTGTTGTTCTGGTGCAGTTTCCTGACCTGTCACTGCCTGCGGTGTGCGGCATCGGCTCCATGCTGGGTATCGCCGGTTATCAGGTGATTGAGATTGCCATTCAGCGCCGCTTTAAGGGCAGGGGGAAACAGTAATGCCGGTTATTAACACGCATCAGAATATCGCGGCCTTTCTCGACATGCTGGCCGTGTCCGAAGGGACGGCGAATCACCCGCTGACGAAAAACCGGGGCTATGACGTGATAGTCACCGGACTGGACGGGAAGCCGGAAATCTTCACCGACTACAGTGACCACCCGTTCGCACATGGCCGACCGGCGAAGGTGTTTAACCGTCGCGGTGAAAAATCCACGGCCTCCGGTCGCTATCAGCAGCTTTACCTGTTCTGGCCGCACTACCGCAAACAGCTTGCCCTGCCGGATTTCAGTCCGTTATCACAGGACAGACTCGCCATTCAGTTGATCCGCGAACGCGGTGCACTGGATGACATCCGGGCGGGACGCATTGAGCGCGCCATTTCACGCTGTCGCAATATCTGGGCGTCCCTGCCGGGTGCCGGTTACGGTCAGCGTGAGCATTCACTGGAAAAACTGGTCACCGTCTGGCGTACCGCTGGCGGCGTACCGGCTTAAACGGAGTAAACACCATGAAGAAATTATCCATTTCACTGATGCTGAACGTGTCGCTGGCGCTGATGCTGGCACTGTCCCTGATTTACCCGCAGAGCGTGGCTGTCAGTTTTGTCGCTGCCTGGGCAATTCTGGCGACGGTTATCTGTGTGGTTGCCGGTGGTGTCGGCGTGTATGCCACTGAGTATGTGCTGGAACGCTACGGGCGGGAGCTGCCGCCGGAATCGCTGGCCGTGAAGATTGTCACGGCGCTGTTTTTGCAGCCGGTGCCGTGGCGCAGGCGGTCAGTGGCTCTGGTAGTGATGGTGGCGACGTTTATCTCGCTGGTCGCTGCCGGGTGGATTTTTACTGCGCTGATTTATCTTGTGGCGTCGCTGTTTTTCCGGCTGATACGTACGGCCTGCCGTCAGCGTTTTGAGGGGCGGGAACCATGTCAAAGCTGATGACGGTGCTGGTTGTGTTGTTATCACTGGCGGTGCCGGGGCTGTTTCTGGTGAAGCATGAAAATGCCAGCCTGCGCACCTCACTGGACAGGGCGAACAGCGTCGCCAGCGGGCAGCAGACGACCATCACCATGCTGAAAAATCAGCTTCATGTTGCCCTCACCAGAGCAGACAAAAACGAGCTGGCGCAGGTGGCACTGCGTCAGGAACTGGAGAACGCCGCGAAGCGTGAAGCACAGCGCGAGAAAACCATCGCGAGGTTACTGAATGAAAACGAAGATTTTCGCCGCTGGTACGGCGCTGGCCTGCCTGATGCTGTGCGCCGGTTGCACCAGCGCCCGGCCTGCGCCGACGCCAGTGATTGTCCACAACGCCTGCCCGAAAGTGAGCCTTTGCCCGATGCCGGGCAGTGACCCGGAGACGAACGGCGATTTAAGTGCCGATATCCGGCAGCTTGAGAACGCGCTGGCACGCTGTGCCAGCTTGGTAAAAATGATTAAACACTGTCAGGACGAAACCGATGCTCAAACCCGACAGCCTGCGCAGGGCGCTGACTGATGCCGTCACGGTGCTGAAAACAAGCCCCGAGATGCTGCGGATATTCGTGGATAACGGGAGTATTGCCTCCACACTGGCGACGTCGCTGTCATTCGAAAAGCGTTACACGCTCAATGTCATTGTGACCGATTTTACCGGTGATTTTGACCTGCTCATCGTGCCGGTGCTGGCGTGGCTGCGGGAAAATCAGCCCGACATAATGACCACCGACGCAGGCCAGAAAAAGGGCTTCACGTTTTATGCAGACATCAACAATGACAGCAGCTTTGATATCAGTATCAGTCTGATGCTGACCGAGCGCACGCTGGTCAGTGAGGTTGACGGCGCACTGCATGTGAAGAATATCCCGGAACCTCCGCCGCCGGAGCCGGTCACCCGCCCGATGGAGCTTTATATCAATGGCGAACTGGTGAGCAAGTGGGATGAATGAGTTTAAGCGTTTTGAAGACCGGCTGACCGGACTGATTGAATCGCTGTCACCGTCAGGGCGTCGGCGACTGAGCGCCGAACTGGCGAAACGTCTGCGTCAGAGTCAGCAACGCCGGGTGATGGCACAGAAAGCCCCGGACGGCACACCCTACGCACCACGCCAGCAGCAGAGCGCCAGAAAAAAGACCGGTCGCGTTAAACGAAAAATGTTTGCGAAACTTATCACCAGTCGTTTTTTGCATATCCGCGCCAGCCCTGAACAGGCATCAATGGAGTTTTACGGCGGGAAGTCACCGAAAATAGCCAGTGTGCATCAGTTCGGTCTGTCGGAAGAAACCCGGAAGGACGGTAAGAAAATTGATTATCCGGCGCGTCCTCTGCTCGGCTTTACCGGTGAGGATGTGCAGATGATTGAAGAGATTATCCTGGCTCACCTCGACCGTTAGTTGTGCCATTCCTGACACCTCATCGTCACATTGCCGCCGGTATGACCCGGCGGCATCCTTCCCGTTATGAACACTCTCGCAAATATTCAGGAACTCGCGCGCGCACTGCGCAACATGATCCGCACCGGCATTATCGTCGAAACCGACCTTAACGCCGGTCGCTGCCGTGTGCAGACCGGCGGCATGTGTACCGACTGGCTGCAGTGGCTGACCCATCGCGCCGGACGTTCGCGCACATGGTGGGCACCGTCCGTGGGGGAACAGGTGCTGATTCTGGCCGTGGGCGGTGAACTTGACACGGCGTTTGTTCTGCCGGGGATTTATTCCGGCGATAACCCCGCGCCGTCTGCGTCGGCGGATGCCCTGCATATCCGTTTCCCTGACGGGGCGGTGATTGAGTATGAACCCGAAACCAGTGCACTCACGGTAAGCGGAATTAAAACGGCCAGCGTGACGGCTTCTGATTCTGTTACTGCCACGGTGCCGGTGGTCATGGTGAAAGCATCAACCCGCGTCACCCTGGACACACCGGAGGTGGTCTGCACCAACAGGCTGATTACCGGCACGCTGGAAGTGCAGAAGGGCGGGACGATGCGCGGCAACATTGAACACACCGGCGGTGAACTCTCATCAAACGGTAAGGTACTGCATACCCATAAACACCCCGGCGACAGCGGCGGCACAACCGGGAGCCCTCTATGACAGCGCGTTATCTCGGAATGAATCGCAGTGATGGCCTGACTGTCACTGACCTTGAGCATATCAGCCAGAGTATCGGCGATATCCTGCGCACACCGGTCGGCTCACGGGTGATGCGTCGTGATTACGGCTCGTTGCTGGCGTCAATGATTGACCAGCCGCAGACCCCGGCGCTTGAGTTGCAGATTAAGGTCGCCTGTTACATGGCGGTGCTGAAATGGGAACCCCGCGTCACCCTGTCATCCGTCACCACTGAGCGCAGTTTTGACGGGCGAATGACAGTTACGTTAACCGGCCAGCACAACGACACCGGCCAGCCACTTTCGTTAACCATCCCTGTGAGTTGAAACCATGCCGATTATCGACCTGAACCAGCTACCTGCACCGGATGTGGTCGAGGAGCTGGACTTTGAAACCATTCTTGCCGAACGCAAGGCGACACTGATTTCCCTTTACCCGGAAGACCAGCAGGAGGCGGTCGCCCGTACCCTGACGCTGGAATCCGAGCCTCTCGTCAAACTGCTGGAGGAAAATGCTTATCGTGAGCTTATCTGGCGTCAGCGTGTGAATGAGGCCGCACGGGCGGTGATGCTGGCCTGTGCCGCGGGTAATGACCTTGATGTGATTGGTGCCAATTACAACACCACGCGCCTGATTATCACCCCGGCAGATGATTCGACTATCCCGCCGACACCGGCAGTGATGGAGTCTGACACCGATTATCGTCTGCGTATTCAGCAGGCGTTTGAGGGCTTAAGCGTCGCCGGGTCGGTGGGTGCCTATCAGTATCATGGTCGCAGTGCCGACGGGCGCGTCGCGGATATCTCTGTCACCAGTCCGTCTCCGGCCTGCGTCACCATCTCTGTGCTGTCACGTGAAAATAACGGTGTGGCATCCGAAGACCTGCTGGCCGTGGTGCGTAACGCCCTTAATGGTGAGGACGTCAGGCCGGTGGCCGACCGCGTGACCGTGCAGTCTGCCGCCATCGTTGAATACCAGATAAACGCCACGCTTTACCTTTACCCTGGTCCCGAAAGCGAACCCATCCGCGCTGCTGCCGTGAAAAAACTGGAAGCGTACATCACGGCACAGCACCGGCTGGGGCGCGACATCCGTCTGTCTGCCATTTATGCCGCTTTGCATGTGGAAGGCGTGCAGCGTGTCGAGCTGGCCGCACCACTGGCCGACATCGTGCTCAACAGTACGCAGGCGTCTTTCTGCACCGAATACCGCGTCGTGACCGGAGGCTCGGATGAGTGATTCGCGACTGCTGCCGACCGGCTCATCACCGCTTGAAGTTGCTGCCGCAAAAGCCTGTGCGGAAATTGAAAAAACGCCGGTCAGGATTCGTGAGCTGTGGAACCCGGACACCTGCCCGGCAAATTTGCTGCCGTGGCTGGCGTGGGCGTTTTCGGTCGACAGGTGGGATGAAAAGTGGCCGGAAGCGACAAAACGCGCCGTTATCCGCGATGCCTATTTCATCCACTGTCATAAAGGCACTATCGGCGCAATCCGGCGTGTGGTGGAGCCGCTCGGCTATCTCATCAACGTGACGGAGTGGTGGGAAAACAGTGACCCGCCCGGCACCTTCCGCCTTGATATTGGTGTACTGGAAAGCGGTATCACAGAGGCAATGTATCAGGAAATGGAACGGCTGATTGCTGATGCCAAACCTGCAAGCCGTCACCTTATTGGTCTGAACATTACCCGGGACATTCCCGGCTACCTGTTCGCCGGTGGTGTGGCTTATGACGGCGATGTAATTACGGTTTACCCCGGATAAGTGAGGAATAATGAGCACAAAATTCAGAACCGTTATCACCACTGCCGGTGCAGCAAAGCTGGCAGCGGCAACCACGCCGGGAGGGCGGAAGGTCAACATTACCACGATGGCCGTCGGGGATGGCGGTGGTAAATTGCCTGTCCCGGATGCCGGACAGACCGGGCTTATCCATAAAGTCTGGCGACATGCGCTGAATAAAATCAGCCAGGACAAACGAAACAGTAATTATATTATCGCAGAGCTGGTTATTCCGCCGGAGGTGGGCGGTTTCTGGATGCGTGAGCTTGGCCTGTACGATGATGCGGGAACGCTAATTGCCGTGGCGAACATGGCCGAAAGTTATAAACCCGCTCTTGCCGAAGGCTCAGGGCGTTCGCAGACCTGTCGCATGGTCATCATCGTCAGCAGTGTGGCCTCAGTGGAGCTGACCATTGACACCACAACGGTGATGGCGACGCAGGATTACGTTGATGACAAAATTGCAGAGCACGAACAGTCACGACGTCACCCGGACGCCTCGCTGACCGCAAAAGGTTTTACTCAGTTAAGCAGTGCGACCAACAGCATATCTGAAACACTGGCCGCAACGCCGAAAGCGGTTAAGGCCGCATATGACCTTGCTAACGGGAAATATACCGCACAGGACGCTACCACAGCGCGAAAAGGTCTTGTCCAGCTAAGCAGTGCGACCAACAGCACGTCTGAAACACTGGCCGCAACACCAAAAGCCGTTAAGACGGTAATGGATGAAACGAACAAGAAAGCGCCATTAAACAGCCCTGCACTGACCGGAACGCCAACGACGCCAACTGCGCGACAGGGAACGAATAATACTCAGATCGCAAACACGGCTTTCGTTATGGCCGCGATTGCCGCCCTTGTAGACTCGTCGCCTGACGCACTGAATACGCTGAACGAGCTGGCAGCGGCGCTGGGCAACGACCCGAATTTTGCTACCACTATGACTAATGCGCTTGCGGGTAAGCAACCGAAAGATGCTACCCTGACGGCGCTGGCGGGGCTTGCTACTGCGGCAGACAGGTTTCCGTATTTTACGGGGAATGATGTTGCCAGTCTGGCAACTCTGACAAAAGTCGGGCGGGATATTCTTGCGAAATCGACCGTTTCCGCCGTTATCGAATATCTCGGTTTACAGGAAACGGTAAACCGAGCCGGGAACGCCGTGCAAAAAAATGGCGATACCTTGTCCGGTGGACTTACTTTTGAAAACGACTCAATCCTTGCCTGGATTCGAAATACTGACTGGGCGAAGATTGGATTTAAAAATGATGCCGATGGTGACACTGATTCATATATGTGGTTTGAAACAGGTGACAACGGCAATGAATACTTCAAATGGAGAAGTCGCCAGAGCACCACAACAAAAGACCTGATGAATCTTAAATGGGATGCTCTGTATGTTCTTGTTAAAGCCCTTTTCAGCAGTGAAGTAAAAATATCTACAGTCAATGCACTGAGGATATTTAATTCATCTTTTGGTGCTATTTTTCGCCGTTCTGAAGAAAACCTGTATATCATCCCTACACGAGAAAATGAGGGTGAAAATGGAGATATTGGGCCATTAAGGCCATTCGGCATCAACTTAAGAACAGGAGTTGTGTCTGTTGGTAATGGTGCCAGGATTGATGGCGGGCTGGCACTTGGCACGAATAACGCGTTGGGTGGGAACTCTATTGTTCTTGGTGATAACGACACCGGATTTAAACAAAATGGCGATGGTAATCTGGATGTTTATGCTAATAACGTCCATGTTATGCGCTTTGTTTCCGGAAGCATTCAAAGTAATAAGACCATAAATATTACGGGGCGTGTTAATCCCTCGGATTACGGTAACTTTGATTCCCGCTATGTGAGAGATATCAGACTTGGCACACGTGTTGTCCAGACCATGCAGAAAGGGGTGATGTATGAGAAAGCAGGGCACGTAATTACCGGGCTTGGTATTGTCGGTGAAGTCGATGGTGATGACCCCGCAGTATTCAGGCCAATACAAAAATACATCAATGGCACATGGTATAACGTCGCACAGGTGTAATTTATGCAGCATTTAAAAAATATTACTGCGGGTAATCCAAAAACTGTTGCCCAATATCAACTGACAAAAAATTTTGATGTTATCTGGTTATGGTCCGAAGAGGGAAAAAACTGGTATGAGGAAGTAAGTAATTTTCAGGAAGACACGATAAAGATTGTTTACGACGAGAATAATATAATTGTCGGCATCACCAGAGATGCTTCAACGCTTAACCCTGAAGGTTTCAGCGTTGTCGAGGTTCCTGATATTACCTCCAACCGACGTGCTGATGACTCAGGTAAATGGATGTTTAAGGATGGTGCCGTGATTAAGCGGATTTATACGGCAGATGAACAGGAGCAACAGGCAGAATCACAAAAGGCAGCTTTACTTTCCGAAGCTGAATCCGTGATTTTTCCGCTGGAACGCGCTGTCAGGCTGAATATGGCGACGGATGAGGAACGCAGCCGACTGGAAGCATGGGAACGCTACAGCGTTCTGGTCAGTCGTGTGGATCCTGCAAATCCCGAATGGCCGGAAATGCCGCAATAAGTTGTATGATCTCTGGTGTGAGCTTACATATCTATAGCACAGAGTAAAGCCTAATCTGACAGACCGCTCTGTGTCTGGAGTAGATTTTAGTAAAGCATTATTTTATTAGTGCAAATTCTAATCAATACATTTTATGTATATGATATCCTGCGGACTTTAATGACTTGGTTTAGGCTAACCAGATAACACTGAAGGAATATTTTTGATAATTAAGGTGCGGTATGTTTACTAAGCGACGATTAAAAAATATTAACTGGGAGGCAAGTTCAGTGATTCTTGCTATGGTTCTCTTTGTTGGAAATATATTTTACACAAATCACCGTGATGATATAAGCATGGAGGCTGAGAGGGACAGTATCAGAACAATGTTTGCATATGAAATCGCTAATAACCATCGCGCTCTCACTTTTCTTGATAAAACGAGACATATTGGCTTTGACGAAAATTCGGAGCATTTTGTTGGCGAGCCTTTTGCCATTAATGTCAAATCATTAGGAGGGCCTCGCTTACAGGTTGCATTAAACCAGACTGATAAAGTGTTTAAAGCCTACTTCAGTGAATTAAGTAAACTTGATAAAGAGGATGTTACTCTTCTTATGGACTATTACAATGAGCAAAGCATCCTGCTGGAGTGTGTAAAATCTACGTTACAGAAGATGAAAAGCAATAATGATATTAAAGTTGATATTGATGGTTACTTATTAGAAGAACACTTCATGAATGAGTTTAATCTTTCTAATATTTTGCTTAAACGCTATAGCCATTTGTTGTCACAACACCTCAAAAAACCTGAAACAAAAGATTTACATAATTGATGATCTGCTAATGGTTATTCATGGGATAACTATGTTTTATATGTAATCCAACTCAGATGAATTATTGATTCTGGATAATAACCGCAGAGCGGCATATACCCTGACAGGCAAATGTCCGCTTCTTGATCAAAGCAGACTGTCAGATTTGATAACTTTTGGGTTATGTAAATTGTCAGTCGGAAAATGAGTGTGTACAAATCAGGACAGGCGGGCGAATTGCCCGCTTTTTCTTTATCTGTTGTTTCATCCACTGACCAGCCAGGTCAAATAGCGTCTCATGCACTACCCAACGGAAAATAGTTGCACCCATTAACCACGGAGTTAAACGGATGAGTGACTATCATCACGGCGTGCAGGTGCTGGAAATTAACGACGGCACCCGCGTCATTTCCACCGTATCCACGGCCATTGTCGGCATGGTCTGCACGGCCAGCGATGCGGATGCGGAAACCTTCCCCCTCAATAAACCGGTGCTGATTACCAATGTGCAGAGCGCAATTGCAAAGGCCGGTAAAAAAGGCACGCTGGCGGCGTCGTTACAGGCCATCGCAGACCAGTCAAAACCGGTCACCGTTGTTGTGCGCGTGGAAGACGGCACCGGCGACGACGAAGAAACGAAACTCGCGCAGACCGTTTCCAATATCATCGGCACCACCGACGAAAATGGTCAGTACACCGGACTGAAAGCCCTGCTGGCGGCGGAGTCGGTAACCGGTGTTAAACCGCGTATTCTCGGTGTGCCGGGACTGGACACCAAAGAGGTGGCTGTTGCACTGGCATCAGTCTGTCAGAAGCTGCGCGCTTTCGGGTATATCAGCGCATGGGACTGTAAAACCATTTCCGAGGTGAAAGCCTACCGTCAGAATTTCAGCCAGCGTGAGCTGATGGTCATCTGGCCGGATTTCCTCGCATGGGATACGGTCAGCAGTACCACCGCCACCGCGTATGCCACCGCCCGTGCGCTGGGTCTGCGCGCTAAAATCGACCAGGAGCAGGGCTGGCATAAAACGCTGTCCAATGTCGGGGTGAACGGTGTTACCGGCATCAGCGCATCCGTCTTCTGGGATTTGCAGGAGTCCGGCACCGATGCTGACCTGCTTAACGAGTCTGGTGTCACAACGCTGATTCGCCGCGACGGTTTCCGCTTCTGGGGTAACCGTACCTGCTCTGATGACCCGCTGTTCCTCTTTGAAAACTACACCCGCACCGCGCAGGTGCTGGCCGACACGATGGCTGAGGCGCACATGTGGGCGGTGGACAAGCCCATCACCGCAACGCTGATTCGCGACATCGTTGACGGCATTAATGCCAAATTCCGTGAGCTGAAAACAAACGGCTATATCGTGGATGCGACCTGCTGGTTCAGCGAAGAATCCAACGATGCGGAAACCCTCAAGGCCGGAAAACTGTATATCGACTACGACTATACCCCGGTGCCTCCTCTTGAAAACCTGACCCTGCGCCAGCGTATTACCGATAAATACCTGGCAAATCTGGTCACCTCGGTTAACAGCAATTAAGGAGCCTGACCGATGGCAATGCCGCGCAAACTCAAGTTAATGAACGTCTTTCTGAACGGCTACAGCTATCAGGGCGTTGCAAAGTCCGTCACGCTGCCAAAACTGACCCGTAAGCTCGAAAACTATCGCGGTGCGGGGATGAACGGCAGCGCACCGGTAGACCTCGGCCTTGATGACGATGCGCTGTCAATGGAGTGGTCGCTCGGGGGCTTCCCGGATTCGGTTATCTGGGAGCTTTACGCCGCAACCGGCGTGGATGCCGTGCCGATTCGTTTTGCTGGCTCTTACCAGCGCGACGATACCGGCGAAACGGTGGCCGTCGAAGTAGTCATGCGTGGACGTCAGAAAGAAATCGACACCGGCGAGGGGAAACAGGGAGAAGATACCGAGTCGAAAATCTCCGTGGTCTGCACCTATTTCCGGCTGACGATGGACGGTAAGGAGCTGGTCGAAATTGACACCATCAACATGATTGAGAAGGTGAACGGCGTCGACCGGCTGGAGCAACACCGCCGCAATATCGGCCTGTGATTTTCATCCGGTCAGCCAGGCTGACCGGTTAACCCTGATTCAGAAGTGAGAAAACCATGAACAAAGAAAATGTGATTACCCTGGACAATCCGGTCAAGCGTGGTGAGCAGGTCATCGAACAGGTCACGCTAATGAAACCCAATGCCGGGACGCTGCGCGGTGTCAGTCTGGCTGCGGTCGCGAACTCCGAAGTCGATGCACTGATTAAAGTGCTGCCGCGCATGACGGCACCGATGCTGACCGAACAGGAAGTTGCCGCGCTGGAACTGCCTGACCTTGTGGCGCTGGCCGGTAAGGTGGTCGGTTTTTTGTCGCCGAACTCGGTGCAGTAACGTTCCCGAAAAATCTCTCGGTCGATGACCTGATGGCGGATGTGGCAGTGATATTTCACTGGCCGCCATCAGAACTGTATCCCATGAGTCTGACCGAACTCATCACATGGCGCGAAAAGGCGCTCCGGCGAAGCGGAAACACGAATGAGTAACAATGTAAAATTACAGGTATTGCTCAGGGCTGTTGACCAGGCATCCCGCCCGTTTAAATCCATCCGTACAGCGAGCAAGTCGCTGTCGGGGGATATCAGGGAAACACAAAAATCACTGCGCGAGCTGAACGGTCACGCATCCCGTATTGAGGGATTTCGCAAGACCAGCGCACAGCTCGCCGTGACTGGTCAGGAACTGAAAAAAGCCAGACAGGAAGCCGCAGCTCTGGCTGTCCAGTTTAAAAATACTGAACGACCGACAAATGCACAGGCAAAGGCAATGGAAGCCGCGCGTAAAAATGCGTCTGAGTTACAGGCGAAATATAACAGCCTGAGATTGTCGGTACAGCGCCAGCGTCAGGAATTGAGTCAGGCGGGTATTAATACCCGTAATCTGGCGCATGATGAACGAGGGCTGAAAAACCGTATCAGTGAAACCACCGCACAGCTTAACCGTCAGCGCGACGCGCTGGCGCGTGTCAGTGCGCAACAGGCAAAACTTAACGCAGTCAAACAGCGTTATCAGGCAGGCAAGGAACTGGCCGGAAATATGGCCTCGGTGGGCGCTGCCGGTGTGGGGATTGCGGCGGCGGGAACGATGGCCGGAGTTAAGCTGCTGATGCCCGGTTATGAGTTTGCGCAGAAAAACTCAGAATTGCAGGCTGTGCTCGGTGTGGCAAAAGACTCCGCCGAAATGGCCGCGCTCCGCAAACAGGCGCGCCAGCTCGGCGACAACACCGCCGCCTCGGCGGATGATGCGGCCGGTGCACAGATTATCATTGCGAAAGCGGGTGGAGATGCTGCGGCTATTCAGGCGGCAACGCCGGTCACGCTGAATATGGCGCTGGCGAACCGCCGCACGATGGAAGAAAACGCCGCCCTGCTGATGGGGATGAAATCCGCCTTTCAGCTTTCAAACGATAAGGTCGCTCATATCGGGGATGTTCTCTCCATGACGATGAACAAAACCGCCGCCGATTTTGACGGCATGAGCGATGCGCTGACCTATGCCGCACCTGTGGCAAAAAATGCCGGTGTCAGCATTGAAGAAACCGCCGCAATGGTCGGGGCGCTGCATGATGCAAAAATTACAGGCTCAATGGCGGGGACGGGAAGCCGTGCCGTGTTAAGTCGCCTGCAGGCACCAACGGGAAAAGCATGGGATGCACTCAAAGAGCTTGGCGTGAAAACCTCAGACAGCAAGGGAAACACCCGGCCAATATTTACCATTCTGAAAGAAATGCAGGCCAGTTTTGAGAAAAACCGGCTCGGTACTGCCCAGCAGGCCGAATACATGAAAACCATTTTCGGGGAGGAAGCCAGCTCAGCCGCCGCCGTGCTGATGACTGCCGCCTCAACCGGAAAGCTGGACAAACTGACTGCTGCGTTTAAAGCCTCAGACGGGAAGACCGCAGAGCTGGTAAATATTATGCAGGACAATCTCGGCGGTGACTTTAAGGAGTTTCAGTCCGCTTATGAGGCGGTGGGGACTGACCTGTTTGACCAGCAGGAAGGCGCACTGCGTAAGCTCACGCAGACGGCCACAAAGTATGTGTTAAAACTCGACGGCTGGATCCAGAAAAACAAATCACTGGCGTCAACCATCGGCATCATTGCCGGTGGTGCACTGGCACTGACTGGTGTCATCGGTGCCATTGGCCTCGTAGCCTGGCCGGTTATCACCGGCATCAATGCCATTATCGCGGCAGCAGGCGCAATGGGAGCAATCTTCACGACGGTTGGCAGTGCTGTTATGACGGCCATCGGGGCGATTAGCTGGCCGGTTGTGGCCGTGGTGGCCGCCATTGTCGCCGGGGCGTTGCTTATCCGTAAATACTGGGAGCCTGTCAGCGCATTCTTTGGCGGTGTGGTTGAAGGGCTGAAAGCGGCATTTGCGCCAGTGGGGGAACTGTTCACGCCACTTAAGCCGGTGTTTGACTGGCTGGGTGAAAAGTTACAGGCCGCGTGGCAGTGGTTTAAAAACCTGATTGCCCCGGTCAAAGCCACACAGGACACCCTGAACCGTTGCCGTGATACGGGTGTCATGTTCGGGCAGGCACTGGCTGACGCGCTGATGCTGCCGCTTAATGCGTTCAACAAACTGCGCAGCGGCATTGACTGGGTACTGGAAAAGCTCGGGGTCATCAACAAAGAGTCAGACACACTTGACCAGACCGCCGCCAGAACTCATGCCGCCACGTATGGCACCGGTGGTTATATTCCGGCGACCAGCTCTTATGCAGGCTATCAGGCTTATCAGCCGGTCACGGCACCGGCTGGCCGCTCTTATGTGGACCAGAGTAAAAACGAATATCACATCAGCCTGACGGGTGGTACTGCGCCGGGGACACAGCTTGACCGCCAGTTACAGGATGCGCTCGAAAAATACGAGCGGGATAAACGTGCGCGCGCCCGTGCCAGCATGATGCATGACGGTTAAGGAGGTGACGAAAAATGATGCTCGCGTTAGGTATGTTTGTTTTTATGCGCCAGACGCTGCCACACCAGACCATGCAGCGTGAATCAGATTATCGCTGGCCGTCAAATTCCCGTATCGGTAAACGGGACGCCTTTCAGTTTCTCGGTGTGGGTGAGGAAAACATCACGCTGGCCGGTGTGCTTTATCCCGAACTGACCGGCGGAAAGCTGACGATGACCACGCTCAGACTGATGGCAGAGGAAGGCCGGGCGTGGCCGTTGCTGGATGGCACCGGCATGATTTACGGCATGTATGTCATCAGCAGGGTGAGTGAAACAGGGAGTATTTTCTTTGCAGACGGCACACCCCGGAAAATTGATTTTACGCTGTCGCTCACCCGCGTTGATGAATCACTGGCCGCGCTTTATGGCGATATCGGTAAACAGGCGGAGTCGCTCATCGGTAAGGCTGGCAGTATGGCGACTAAATTCACGGGTATGACGGGGGCGGGATAATGCTGGATGCACTGACATTTGATGCAGGCAGTACGCTGACGCCGGATTACATGCTGATGCTCGACAGCAGGGATATTACCGGCAATATCAGCGACCGTCTGATGAGCATGACCCTGACGGATAACCGGGGCTTTGAGGCTGACCAGCTTGATATTGAACTGAGCGATGCCGACGGGCAGGTCGGGCTACCGATTCGTGGCGCTGTCCTGACGGTGTATATCGGCTGGAAAGGTTTTGCCCTGGTATGCAAAGGGAAATTTACCGTTGATGAGGTTGAACACCGGGGCGCGCCGGATGTGGTTACCATCCGCGCCCGGAGTGCAGATTTTCGCGGGACGCTCAATTCCCGCCGTGAAGGCTCCTGGCATGACACCACGCTCGGTGCGATTGTTGAGGTGATAGCCTCCCGTAACAGGCTGGAAGCCAGTGTCGCGCCGTCACTGGCCGGAATTAAAATCCCGCACATCGACCAGTCGCAGGAGTCTGATGCAAAATTCCTGACCCGCCTTGCTGAACGCAACGGCGGTGAGGTGTCGGTAAAAATGGGAAAACTGTTGTTTCTCAAAGCGGGGCAGGGAGTGACGGCCAGCGGTAAAAAAATCCCGCAGATTACCATAACCCGCAGCGACGGCGACCGTCATCATTTTGCGATTGCTGACCGTGGAGCCTACACCGGCGTAACGGCAAAGTGGTTACACACCAAAGACCCGAAGCCGCAAAAGCAGAAGGTAAAACTGAAACGCAAAAAGAAAGAGAAACACCTGCGCGCACTGGAGCACCCCAAAGCGAAACCGGTCACGCAGAAGAAAGCGCCAAAAGTACCGGAAGCGCGCGAAGGTGAATACATGGTCGGTGAGGCTGACAACGTTTTTGCCCTGACCACGGTTTATGCCACGAAAGCACAGGCCATGCGCGCCGCTCAGGCGAAGTGGGACAAACTGCAACGGGGCGTCGCGGAGTTTTCCATCAGCCTGGCTACCGGTCGGGCAGATATTTACACGGAAACACCGGTTAAAGTGTCAGGCTTTAAGCGCGTCATAGACGAGCAGGACTGGACAATCACTAAGGTGACACATTTTCTGAATAATAGCGGCTTCACGACGTCCTTAGAGCTTGAGGTCAGGCTTTCTGATGTGGAGTACGAAACAGAAGATGATGGGTGATGTTTTTATTTTATCTATTTGTTTTATAAGGATAAATTAACTAAAATGGCACCATCAACAAAACCGGAAGAGGTGCTCGCGATGTTTCATTGTCCTTTATGCCAGCATGCCGCACATGCGCGTACAAGTCGCTATATCACTGACACGACAAAAGAGCGTTATCACCAGTGTCAGAACGTGAATTGCAGCGCCACGTTCATCACTTATGAGTCGGTACAGCGATACATCGTGAAGCCGGGAGAAGTCCACGCCGTAAGACCGCACCCGTTGCCGTCAGGGCAGCAAATTATGTGGATGTAATTACAAACAGGAAGCCCCTCAGTCGAGGGGCTTTTTTGTCGATGTGGTCAATGTGTGGACGTGACCAGAAATAAATCCTTTTATTTCATGTGATTAGATATCAAAAAATGTCACCAATAACTGACATTGCGGTGTTTCTCCAGATGTGGCCCATCTGAGGCCGTGTTGGTGCGCAGCTCGAAGGCTACGTCGAGTCTGTTTTGGCAGTCACCTTAAAGTATAGATAGCTGACAAAAAAGGCTCTCGTGCTAAAAAAGGCCCCACTTTCGTGGAGCCTTTATTGTACGCTTTTTACTGTACGATTTCAGTCAAATCTAATTACATAGATTGAGTGAAGGTACGAGTAATAACGTCCTGCTGCTGTTCTTTAGTCAGCGAGTTGAAACGTACTGCGTAGCCAGATACACGGATGGTCAGCTGCGGATATTTTTCCGGGTTTTCCATCGCGTCGAGCAGCATTTCACGGTTCATCACGTTAACGTTCAGGTGCTGACCACCTTCGATGGATGCTTCGTGGTGGAAGTAACCATCCATCAGACCAGCCAGGTTGGTCTTACGAACTTCGTCGTCTTTACCCAGTGCGTTCGGAACGATAGAGAAGGTGTAGGAGATACCATCTTTAGCGTAAGCAAACGGCAGTTTAGCAACGGAAGTCAGAGACGCTACAGCACCTTTCTGGTCACGACCGTGCATCGGGTTAGCACCCGGTCCGAACGGCGCGCCAGCACGACGACCGTCTGGGGTGTTACCAGTTTTCTTACCATACACAACGTTAGAAGTGATGGTCAGAACAGACTGAGTCGGGATAGCGTCACGGTAGGTGTGCAGTTTCTGAATTTTCTTCATGAAACGTTCTACCAGGTCAACAGCCAGGTCATCTACACGCGGATCGTTGTTACCAAACTGCGGGTATTCGCCTTCGATTTCGAAGTCGATAGCCAGACCGTCTTCGTCACGAATCGGTTTAACTTTCGCATATTTGATTGCAGACAGGGAGTCAGCAGCAACGGACAGACCAGCGATACCACACGCCATGGTGCGGATAACGTCACGGTCGTGCAGCGCCATCAGAGAGGCTTCGTAGCTGTACTTGTCGTGCATGTAGTGGATGATGTTCAGTGCAGTGATGTACTGTTTAGCCAGCCAGTCCATGAAGTGATCCATGCGCTCCATCACTTCATCATAGTTCAGGACATCGCCTTTGATCGGTTCAGACTTCGGACCAACCTGCATTTTCAGTTTTTCGTCAACGCCGCCGTTGATTGCGTACAGCATGGTTTTCGCCAGGTTTGCACG
>OFLK01000094.1_pt1 | contig 57566 bp, 51 predicted proteins | sample 1540851 | NCBI WGS metagenome assembly OFLK01 (sample SAMEA4413042, study PRJEB24355) | metagenome | biome: human; feature: gut; material: faeces | place: United Kingdom | collected 2010 | reverse complement strand
TCTGTAGTTCAGTCGGTAGAACGGCGGACTGTTAATCCGTATGTCACTGGTTCGAGTCCAGTCAGAGGAGCCAAATTAAAAAAGCCTGCTTTTAGAGCAGGCTTTTTGCTTTTCTGCGCCACGTAAATTGTCGGGTGGCGCTACACTTACCCGACCTACGGTCCTGTAGGCCCGGTAAGCGCAGCGCCACCGGGCAACAGAGTGTGCGATTACTCGCCTTTAGCGTCGACGTTTTTGATTTCGCCCATCACTTTAAGCTTTTTGGAGATGTCGCGACGCTCTTTGGACAGCTCAGCGTTTTTGATGATGTAGTCATCAACGCGATCTTCATAATCGCTCTTCATGCTGGCGATGATGCCCTGAATGGCTTCAACGCTCATACCTGGCTTGATGTAGTCGCTCAGGTTGTCCAGCAGCAGGACACGTTTCTGGTTGTCACGGATCTTCTTCTCTACGTCCTGGATTTCGCGCTGTAGCTTGTTTTTGCGGCGGAACAGGCGGACGAACTCCAGAACATCCTGGAACGAAGGCTTGGTAGTTTCCATTTTTACACCCCTGATAATGTGAGATTCGGATTCGTTAAAGCAACCGTTTTAACAGACAGCGGCTGCGAATGACAATGAGTATATCGTTTAAAACCATCATAACCCTAATTGTTGCTGAATCGAAGCAGCAGGCATCACATACGCTTTTTATTTGCGCAGTGCCCGGCAAATCAGCTGCGATAACAACTCCAGCTGTCGCGCCAGCTCCATACTCAGCCAGACATAGCCGTGGATGGGCGTTTCCGACACATTGTCGCCCTGACGCTCATTCATCAGCTGTTTGAGCTCGATGACGATGTCATTCAGCCGCTCGCTGTTCGCCCGTATCGGCTGTGGGTTACCTTCGTAAAGTGCATGAGCGATGGTCAGCAGGGTCTGTTGCGTCATCTGCTGCGTCTCTTTCAGCGTATGCGCGTTGAGCATCAGAAGATGGCTGGGGCGTGAGGCCCAGTGGGCATTGATTTGCAGTTCAAGCATACAGACCAGATTACGGCTGACCGTTTGAATGGCTTCAAAAATGGCTTTCTGGATATGCGTCTCTTTGCTTGCCGGGGTAATTAACCCGCGCATTTTGACCACATCATTAAGGATTTTTTGCAGGTGCTTTTCCAGCCGCGGACGCTCAATCAGATTCGGCGAAAACCCGGCCTGGTAGACCCGGTTAAATGCCGTGACGTAGTTTGCCATCTGAATGCGCCAGTGCAGGAAGGCGCGCTGCGGCCAGATGCCGGTAAACAGCATGGCGAGCAACGAGCCGAGGATCACGTCCCCGCTTCGCCACAATGCGGTGGTCATATCGCCCGCCGGTGCGCCGACCACAACGGCGAGCGTAATGCCAATCAGCAGCGCCTGATACGGTTTCTTGCCGAGGGCCAGCCATCCGCAAAGAAACATCGCCACCGCGCACCACAGCAACATGAACGGAAATGAAATTAGCTCCAGCTTCAGGGCGATAAGCCCAAGCGCCGAGCCTAAAACGGTACCACCTATGCGTTCGAAAGCGCGAGGGACCACGTTCCCCCAGAATGAGATCGGCCCCATCACCACCACCAGCGTGATCAGCGGCCACGTTCCTTCCGGGATATCCAGCAAACGAACCAGTACGAAGGTCAGCACAAACGCCAGCGCAATGCGGCAACCGTGCACCACGCGATAATGTTTGTATAACCGAATTTCAAAAGGGGTTAATGACTTGTCGGGGCGCACACCCGTCTCCAGCTCTACGGCAAACCACAATTGTACTGTGTTTTCAGCCGGGTGGATCGCGCCCGGCTGAAAAACCCTGCGTTTCGCAGGATTATCCCACTTTGTGCTCTACCGGTACAAACATCTCAATATCCCAGTAGCCGTCAGCATTGCCATCGTTCAGATAGCGTTCGAAGCAGGGTTTTGGCGCAATCTGGAATTTGCTGTCTTCCAGCAGGGAGTTGAAGAACTGATACCATGGGGTGGCGAAATCATGATTTTCGACGCGCGCGGCGGCAATAGCATACTCACCGGCAGCAATTTCGGTCAGCATTACCCCTTCGCTGTTATCAGGGATAGTGAAATCGTCCACTACCGTTACGGCGGTAACGCAGCGAAGCTTTTCTGCCGGCACGTCATCCGGATTGTCATAATAAACGGCCACCCACTCCTGCGGCTGAATATGACGTCCATCTACCCACATAACCAGCTGTTCAAATCCCTGCTTGACCGTCTTTTCCCACGGCCCCACGAGATGAAAGCCAGCGATCGTACGTTTCTGTTGCTGCCTGATGCTGTAGTCCATGCTGCCTCCGTTTATTACTGTATATATATACACTATAAAGCAGAATCGAGTTTATCGGCAAACCAGGAGTGTTTATTATGTGAGCAGACTCGCAACACTGCCAGTCTGCCCGAAAAGGTTAGAGTTTATGATGCAGATAATCGCCGAGGCGGGAGAAAAGGCCGCCCTTTTCAACGCGCTCCAGCGTAACCAATGGCCAGTGCGCTACCACCTTGTCACGATCGTACAGCTGGATCTCCCCTACCCGCTGATGCGCGGCGATCGGCGCTTCCAGCTCTTTTTTATCCATTACATATTTCGCCTTGATGTTCGGCACTTCCGTTTTGGGTAATGCCAGCCAGAAATCCTGATCCGTGCCCAGCGCGATCTGCTCTTTATCGCCATACCAGATGCGTTCGGTTCCCACTTTTTTGCCGTTATGCAGGATCTGCACCGTATCGAAATTTTGCTGTCCCCAGTGGAGCAGCTTGCGCGCCTGATCTTCACGTCCTTTCGGGCTGTCTGCCCCCATCACCACCGCAATCAGTCGACGCTGACCATCCACCGCAGAGGCGATCAGGTTAAAGCCCGCGCCCGAGGTGTGTCCCGTTTTCAGACCATCCACGTTCATGGTCTTATCCCACAGCAGGCCGTTGCGGTTCTGCTGAGTGATGCCGTTCCAGGTCAGACTCTTCTCGCTGTACATGTGGTAGAACTCAGGCTCGCCGTGGATGATGGCCCGGGAAAGCACGGCGAGATCGTAAGCGGAGCTGTGCTGACCGGGTGCATCCAGCCCGTGTACGGTTTCGAAGTGGGTATCGCGCAGGTTCAGCTTTTCAACGTAGTCATTCATCATCCTGACGAACTGCGGCTGACCGCCCGCCACGTGATCCGCCAGCGCCACGCAGGCGTCATTGCCGGAATCAACAATCAGGCCGCGGCTGAGATCGCGCACAGAAACCCGATCGCCCTGCTTCAGAAACATCAGAGACGAACCGTCAAAGACCGGATTGCCTTTTGCCCAGGCGTCACGTCCGACCGTCACAATGTCATCGGGGCTGATGCGGTGGCTATCAATGGCACGATCGACAACGTACCCCGTCATCAGTTTGGTCAGGCTCGCCGGATTACGCTGCTGATGTTCGTTGCCCGCCGTTAAGATTTGACCCGTGGTGTAATCCATCAATACCCAGGATCCTGCCTGGATGGCAGGCGGCTGAGGTGAAAAATCCAGCGGCTCGGCAGCCAGCGCGGATGAAATACTCGAAGCGAGTAAAGAAACAGCAATAAACAGACGGCGTTTCAACGGTATATCCTCAGGTCAGTAAAAATCGATGACCTTTTTACGGGAGTTCTGATGTCGTTACCTGCCTTAATTGCAAAAAAATGTGACAGCACGCAGATTTTTTCGGAACAAATCTCGCAAATTTCTTGCCTGAAGGTGCTTTTTATTCGGACTGCTCACCCCAATCGTTTACCATAGAGACGTCAATTTTTAACAGGATGAGATTACTGGTGTCTGACTCTGCCGCGCGCCCGACTTTTTTGTTCCACGATTACGAAACCTTTGGCACCCATCCGGCGCTGGACCGACCGGCGCAGTTTGCGGCTATCCGAACCGATGACGAATTTAACGTCATCGGCGAACCCGAGGTGTTTTACTGTAAACCCGCCGATGACTATCTGCCGCAGCCGGGCGCGGTGATGGTGACGGGCATCACCCCTCAGGAAGCGCGGGATAAAGGCGTTAGCGAAGCAGAATTTGCCCGTCGCATCCACGACCTGTTCACGGTGCCCAATACCTGCGTGGTGGGTTACAACAACATCCGTTTTGACGATGAAGTGACGCGCAATATCTTCTACCGCAACTTCTACGATCCGTATGCCTGGAGCTGGCAGAACCGCAATTCGCGCTGGGATTTGCTGGATATTATGCGCGCCTGCTATGCGCTGCGCCCGGAGGGAATTAACTGGCCGGAGAACGACGACGGCTTGCCGAGCTTCAGGCTCGAGCACCTGACGCGGGCCAACGGCATCGAGCACAGCAACGCCCACGACGCGATGGCAGACGTCTACGCGACCATCGCTATGGCGAAGCTCGTAAAAACCGCGCAGCCGCGCCTGTTTGAGTATCTGCTGAGCCATCGCAGCAAGCAAAAGCTGATGACGCTGATTGACGTGCCGCAGATGAAACCGCTGGTGCACATTTCAGGGATGTTTGGCGCGTGGCGCGGGAACACAAGCTGGGTGGCGCCGCTTGCCTGGCATCCAGACAACCGTAACGCCGTCATCATGGTGGATCTTGCCGGGGATATCTCGCCGCTGCTTGAGCTCGACAGCGACACCTTACGTGAACGGCTTTATACGCCGAAAGAGGCGCTGGGTGACCTGCCAGCCGTACCGGTAAAACTGGTGCACATCAATAAATGCCCGGTGCTTGCGCAGGCCAACACGCTGCGCCCGGAAGACGCCGACCGGCTGGGGATTAACCGTCAGCACTGCCTCGATAACCTGAAAGTGCTGCGCGACAACCCGCAGGTGCGCGAGAAAGTCGTCGCCATTTTTGCCGAAGCAGAGCCGTTCATGCCGTCTGATAATGTGGATGCGCAGCTTTATAACGGCTTCTTCAGCGACGCCGATCGCGCGGCGATGAATATCGTGCTGCAAACCGACCCGCGTAACCTGCCCGCGCTGGATATCACCTTCGCAGATAAGCGCATTGAGAAGCTGATGTTTAATTATCGCGCGCGCAACTATCCCGGCACGCTGGATGAAGCAGAGCAGGAACGCTGGTTACAGCATCGGCGCAACGTGTTTACGCCTGAGTTTCTTAATAGCTACGCCCAGGAGCTGGAGATGCTTTACGGCCAGTATGAAGGGAATGCTGAGAAACAGGCGCTGCTGAAAGCGCTGTTCCAGTACGCGCAAGAAATTGTTTAATACCGTATTAAATGGCCCCACTTTCACTTAAGTGGGGTTTCCGAAGGGTGTTTATGTCACTTTTATAACAGAAACATTACAACATATATTTATTGTCCCTAAAAATCATGTTAACATCGCAAATCACATGATAAAAAATTAATTTACCCTAAAAGAAACTAAAATGATTTACATACAACTATTTGCTCTGCTTGTACTTGCTATTTCATCACATAGATGGATTTATTTAAAGTCAATTACCACAGGCATTATTTTTATATTATTTGCTTTTTGGTATATTTCAAATATGTTTACTGGCTATGGAGTCACCGATGCTGTTTATTACCAATTATATAACACAGCTCAAGGTACATCGCTTAATGATATGTACAGTAAAATAGAAGTCGGATTAATATTTTGCATTATTGTTTTGGCAATTCTTGCAAGCAGCGTTTATATTAAGTTCAAAAAAAAGAATTTGATACCCATAAAAAAAACAACATTCATGTGGTTACTTGTCTTAATCAGCATAATTCCATCACAGTTTATTACAAATATTTATTACTCGGCTAAAGACACTTTCTTCAATGAGGGCAATGCCGCTGCAGTAAAAAATGAATATAAAAAAATAAATGGGCATCTTGATAAAAAATATAATTATGTGTTTATTTATGCTGAAAGTCTTGAAAATACATTCCAGAATCTTGATGGTACAAATTTTACGCCAGGTCTGAGCGCACTTGCAAATAAATACATGCAATTTACCAATATACGTCAGCTATTAACCCGAGGCATGGGTTGGACTATGGCGGGACTAGTAAATACTCAATGCGGTATTCCACTCGTATTAGAACAAGGTAATTCTGGGGCAAGCTTCACTAACTTTCTGGGTAAAGCTGACTGTGTCGCTACATGGCTTGGAACTCAGGGCTATCAGACCGAATTTATTCGCGGTAGTCAGAAAGAGTTTGCTGGTGGCGATAAATTCCTCGAGCAACATGGTTGGCAATCACAACACGATAAAAAATATTTCGCGGAACACGTCCTTGCCACACCTGATGATGTCAGTGGCTGGGGAATACATGATGACTTACTGCTTAAGCACGCATGGGATGAATTTTCACGTATGTCCCAGCAGAAACAACCTTTCCTTTTATCGCTCTTGACAGTGAACACTCATTCCCCAGAAGGGACATTTTTGAAAGCTTGTGAAAATCATGTTCCTAAAAATGATCAGTATCCTATACTTGCTTCAGTGGCATGCTCAGATTATCTATTAACTGATTTTATAAATCGAATCACGCATAGTCCTTGGTTCGAGAACACAATCGTCGTGCTGGTATCTGATCATCTAATGATGGCAAATAGTGCATCTCCTCTCCTTGAAAAGGTGAGCCAGGAGAGGCGAAATCGCTTCTTTATCATCAAAAAAGATATGAAACCCACTATTAATAATACTGAAGGCACATTACTCGACGTCTGGCCAACTGTCCTCGATTTATCTGGCTCATCAGTTAAAGAGTTAGGGTTTGGAACCAGTTTACTCGACAGTCAAACGGGCAAGTTTCTAAAAAATTACGCACTTGGCCGTACTAAAGATTTCCTTGCCTATGCGTCGCAGCTTTGGAACTATCCGTCACTAAAGGATGGCATTAAACAAACTAAAAATGGCATAGCTATTGGTTCAGAAGAGTATACTTTACCTGTATTTTCTGCAATTGAAGCGAATGGGCAACTTAAAGCATTATGGTTTGAAGCATTTGCCATGAATGCACAAAGGATCATCCAAAAAAACAATGATTTATTCTATGCTAATCTTTGTAGAAACATAAATATTAATGAAGATGGCATTTGTTCTTATATTATATCCAGGAACTCAATAAAACAATTTCGAGTTAATGACTTAGGTGTAGTAACAGAAAAAATTATTAACACCAAGCCTATCTTTTATCAGAGCGATCTTTTAGGCCTTTCTTCAGCAACCTATACAACAACAAGCGGGGCTGTGATAAATGACCGAAATGTAAACATAGGATATGGTTTTAATATCATCAAACTGAGTTCAACTCATGAGGATAATACGTCTGAAACAGATACCGTATTAAACTTTTCCACCTGTGATACAACCACCATCCCCGATGCTGAAATTACAGATTTTTTACAACAGCAGAGTAAACCGGTTATTTTCGTATCCAATGACTCCGCAGTGTGTGGTGACCCATCGCCAATTGTTAAACTTTCTAATATTCTTAACTCTCCTGAACTTTCAACATTGAAGTTCCGGCAGCAAGTCTTTGGCATCTACAAATCCGGACATAGCGAGTTAATGAAAGGTACTCCAGATCTTCCATTTGATATGTTCATTGATACAAAAAACTATAAATTAATTAGTCTTTGTAATGCATTTATGGATTGTCACTAGACAAATACGTTACACTCTAACGTATACTGAACAGTGGGGCCTTTTATAAGAGCCTCACTACTTTATCTAAATTCCTGTTCTTCTCTCTTTTACATTGGAGCAAACACAATTTATTGAATATAAAGTGATCAACTCTCATTTCAGATCCCCTGTCATTCATCGAAAAAAGAATAATCAAAGCAGCAAAAAATAACCTCCGGCTATGTCGGTGGTTTTTCATATGAGATTTTTATGGGTCCTCCATAACAAGCCCATAAAATCTGATATTTACCATCAATTCTGTCACTTACGGTTCGTAAATGGTCTAGCAAATTTGCGAGGGATAACGGCTATTCCATTATATCTTCCTAAAATGATATTTTAAGTATTCATGTAAATTCGCCGTATTTTTGCCTACCGTATTAACATAGCAACCTCGAAACCAGAACTACCTTTATCTGAAGCTCAGGTCACCGAACCGCTCAAACAGCAATTCACATAGCTATCCCGCCCATTGTCCGGTGCAAAGATTATGTGATATTGAGGGTTCCGTCGGATGTGCGCTAAGCTCTTTTCTTCCCCATTGGAACCCTCTAATGATATATGGTTTGAGTCTTGCAGTTGCCAGACCGCAAAGTGTTTAACAAATCAAAAGATATTCAAATTACAGGCTCTAAACTGATGGTTTTAATGAGCCTTGGAAAGGCCAGGGTTTAAATGGTGTAAAAATGCCAGTCAGTGACTGGCATTAAGGATAATAACTGTTTGTGGCAAAGTGATTACGCGACGTCTTCGTACTGAGGAACCGGGTTGCGGAAGCTCTTCGTTACGCAAGCCAGGTAAATCAGACCGATTGCACCCCAGATCAGACCCAGAACCATTGAGCTCTCTTCCAGGTTGATCCACAGGGCGCCCACCGTCAGGGCACCACACACTGGCAGCACCAGATAGTTGATGTGGTCCTTCAGCGTCTTGTTGCGCTTCTCACGGATCCAGAACTGCGAAATCACGGAGAGGTTAACGAAGGTGAACGCCACCAGCGCACCAAAGTTAATCAGCGCAGTGGCCGTTACCAGGTCGAACTTGATCGCCAGCAGGGCAATCGCGCCCACCAGCAGCACGTTCCACGCCGGGGTACGCCATTTCGGATGCACGTAACCAAAGAAGCGAGTTGGGAACACACCGTCACGGCCCATCACGTACATCAGACGAGAGACGCCCGCGTGCGCTGCCATACCGGAAGCCAGTACGGTGACGCTGGAGAAGATCAGCACGCCCCACTGGAAGGTTTTACCCGCCACGTACAGCATAATTTCAGGCTGTGATGCATCCGGATCTTTAAAGCGAGAGATATCCGGGAAGTACAGCTGTAAGAAGTAAGACGCACCGATGAAGATCAGGCCGCCAATCAGCGCGGTCAGGAAAATCGCTTTCGGGATCACGCGCTCAGCGTCTTTGGTCTCTTCAGACAGAGAAGAGATACCGTCGAAGCCCAGGAACGAGAAGCACAGGATAGTTGCACCGGTGATCATCGGCACTACGTGAGCGCCTTCAGACCAGAACGGACGGGTGCTGGTCAGCGTACCTGCGCCTTCACCGTGGGAAACGCCGTAGATTATCAGCCCAACGATAACCGCAACAATCCCCATCTGAAGGATCACAATCAGGGTGTTGAAGTTAGCCACGGTCTTGATGCTGCGCAGGTTAGAGATGGTCATAAAGGCCACCAGCGCCACAACGAAGATCCACGACGGCACGGAAGGCACCAGCGCTTCGAAGTAAATTTTTGCCAGCAGAATGTTGATCATCGGCATGAACAGGTAGTCCAGCAGTGATGACCAGCCCACCATAAAGCCAACCGCCGGGCTAATGGATTTCTGAGCATAGGTGTACGCAGAGCCTGCGGACGGGAAACGGCGAACCAGTTTACCGTAGCTCAGCGCTGTAAAGAGGATGGCGACCAGCGCAAAGGCGTATGCCGTTGCAACGTGACCGTCAGTAAGGCCTGATACGATACCGAATGTATCGAACAGCGTCATCGGTTGCATATAGGCAAGGCCCATCATAACAACCGGAATCAACGTAAGCGTTTTACGTAATTCCACGCGAGAGGTGTTTGGAGTTGCGTTATGCGACATAGTTATTCTCCTTTACGGTGATAACCGCCACGTAAGCGAAAAATTGCCCCATTTCTTTCTTCCTCAGCGACAACAACTGTCGGATTTTAGTAAATATCTATCCGGTACGAAGCCCGGCCTCTTGGTTTTTAGTTTCGTTTCGTACATGCAAAAAAAAATAACCGACGCCTTTTATATCGTCGATTATTCATTTGTTTGCAGCGGCGGCATTTTGCCCTATTCCAGATACAAAAGGCAATACATTGAGAAACCTGCCCATAAATTAATTTTACTAACTGATTGATTTCCCATCATCTGCCTGAGCGTAAACTGTGGCGATAGCACTATTTGCTAAAATTTCGTCTCGCCACCAGGCACTGGCAAGCCCGGCGGTCTGTTCATTCCAGCCCACCCATACCGGTTCGTTACTGCTCTGCGCTAAAACTTGTTTTTCCACCAGCGCTCCGCTGTCAATAAACCGCTGCGCTAAATAACGGGGAAGGTAGCCGCACCCCAGGCCGCTTATTTGCAGTTCCAGCTTGGTTTTAAAATCAAAAACGGTGATGGCCTCCTGCTCATCCAGAAGCTGCGATGAAATGCCGCACTCGGGGCGGGAGCTGTCTCCCACCACAATGGCGCGATGGTTTTTAATGACGCGTCTTGAAACAGGCTCCGGTTCATTCGCCAGCGGGTGGTGAGGCGCAACGGCAAAGATCTGCTCCAGAACGCCCAGCCGGGCGAAACCAAATTCACTCAGTTGAGGAGGCTCATGCAGCGCTCCAACGATGATATCCGCCCTGCCCTGCGTTAAGGCATCCCACGAGCCGCCCAGCACGCCGTTGATAAAAACCAGCCGCGTGACGCTATGGCGCTGATAGAACGCCTCAATAAGCGGGGTAAGCAGCGAAAAAGGGAAAGTATCATCAACCCCAATCACCAGCTCATTTTCCCAGCCCTGATGAAGTTTGACGGCCTGTTTTTCCAGCTCGCGAACCGTATGCAGCACGTCACGCCCTTTTTCCAGCAGCATCTGCCCAGTACGGGTGAAACGCGCGCGATGGCCAGTGCGGTCAAGGATTTGAATATTAAGATCGCTCTCGAGCTTTTGCACGGTGTAGCTCAGAGCCGAAGGGGTTTTATAGAGCTTCGCCGAGGCGGCGGCAAAGCTCCCCTCTTTTTCCAGCGCATCCAGAATAACAAGAACATCCAGCAGCGGTTTCATCTTCGCCCCCTTGCGGTGTGCGATGGCCTCCGCCGGCGCAATTATTCCATAGGCATAACCAGCGGATCGGGATACTGATATTCAAATCCCAGTTCATGGCAAATACGATTGCCATCAATAATTTTGCCTTTGCGCTCCCCCTGCGCCTCACTGAACACCGGCGGCGCCAGACCCAGCTGGCGCGCCATCATCGGATAAAAGGTGCTGCGTGGCGGATGCGAAGGCGCACATATATTATAGATGTGCCCCCCTTTCGGAGCCTGTAAAAGCAGCTCTATTGCACCGATAACATCTTCAAGGTGTACAAGGTTAACGCCGTGCTGACCATCCGGCGCGGATTTACCGGCAAAGAAGCGTCCCGGATGACGCCCCGGCCCCACCAGCCCGGCGAGGCGTAAAATATCCACCTGCGTGCCAGGCAGATTGTGCAGCCAGTCTTCCAGCTCTTTCAGTACCCGTCCGCTGGCGGTTACGGGACGGCGCTCGGTGTTTTCTTTCGCCGTACCGTCGATATCGCCATAGACGGAGGTCGAGCTGGTGAAAATGATACGCGGAATATGGTGCGCCAGGGCGCTGTCGACAATCTCCTGCACCGCCTGCAGGTAAAACGTCTCGCCCGGCCCGCTGCGCCGCGCTGGTAAGGTAATGACCAGCGCGTCCACATTCATCAGTTCATCCAGCTCGTCGGTATCGCAGATAAGCTCGGGTTCGAGACGCAGCTCGACACCATCAATGCCGCACATGCGCGCCGCCTCAACCCCGTCCCGCGTGGTCTTACTCCCTGTCACCTGCCAGCCTTTCGCGGCTAATGACATCGCCAGTGGCATTCCTAACCACCCTAATCCGACAATCGCGACCTTTTTCATGACATTCTCCGCTTAACGACGCCTGTTATAAGGCTACGCCAGCCTTATGGAACGCACAATTCATACCATCAATATGAAATGAATTAATGATCAAAAAAAGCCCTTGCTTTATGGCGTACAACTGGTTTAGGTTAAAAGACATCAAATGCATAAGCATTCAACGAGAATTTATATGACACGCGTTCCTTTTAAAAACCACCATCATCACCATCATCCTGACTAGTCTTTCAGGCGATGTGTGCTGGAAGACGTTTGGATCTTCCAGTGGTGCATGAACGCATGAAAAAGCCCCCGGAAGATCTTCTTCCGGGGGCTTTTTTTTGGACCGCATTCAGACAGGTTAAAACAGGTTAACGAGGAACACAGAATGTTAGATAACTCACGTTTACGCATAGCTATTCAAAAATCAGGCCGTTTAAGCGATGATTCACGCGAACTGCTGGCCCGCTGCGGGATTAAAATCAACCTGCACACCCAGCGCCTGATCGCCCTGGCTGAAAATATGCCGATCGACATTCTGCGCGTACGTGATGACGATATTCCGGGCCTGGTCATGGATGGCGTCGTTGACCTCGGCATCATCGGCGAAAACGTACTGGAAGAAGAGTTATTAACCCGCCGCGCGCAGGGCGAAGATCCACGCTACTTTACACTGCGTCGTCTGGACTTCGGCGGCTGCCGCCTGTCGCTGGCCACGCCGGTTGATGAAGCCTGGGATGGCCCGGCCGCGCTGAACGGCAAACGTATCGCCACCTCTTACCCTCACCTGCTGAAGCGTTACCTCGATCAAAAAGGCGTGCAGTTTAAATCTTGTCTGCTGAATGGCTCTGTTGAAGTGGCGCCACGCGCGGGCCTGGCCGATGCCATCTGTGACCTCGTCTCCACGGGCGCCACGCTCGAAGCGAACGGCCTGCGCGAAGTGGAGGTGATCTACCGCTCCAAAGCGTGCCTTATCCAGCGCGACGGCGAGATGGCCGATGCCAAACAGCAGCTCATCGACAAACTGCTGACCCGCATTCAGGGCGTGATTCAGGCGCGTGAATCCAAATACATCATGATGCATGCGCCGACCGAGCGCCTGGACGAAGTGATTGCCCTGCTGCCAGGTGCTGAGCGTCCAACCATTCTGCCGCTGGCGGGCGACCAGCAGCGCGTGGCGATGCACATGGTGAGCAGCGAAACCCTGTTCTGGGAAACCATGGAAAAACTGAAGGCGCTGGGCGCGAGCTCCATTCTGGTGCTGCCAATTGAGAAGATGATGGAGTAACGACCATGAGCTTTAACACAATCATCGACTGGAATACCTGTAGCGACGCGCAACAGCGCGAGCTGCTGATGCGCCCGGCAATTTCAGCCTCAGAGAGCATCACCCGCACCGTGGCGGAGATCCTCGATAACGTCAAAGCCCGCGGAGACGACGCGCTGCGCGAGTACAGCGCGAAGTTTGATAAAACTGAGGTCGACGCGTTACAGGTCACCGCGCAGGAGATCGCCGGGGCGGAAAGCCGCCTTGGGGATGAGATCAAACAGGCGATGGCCGTCGCAGTGAAAAATATTGATACCTTCCACACCGCGCAGAAATTGCAGGCGGTGGATGTGGAAACCCTGCCCGGCGTGCGCTGCCAGCAGGTGACGCGCCCGGTGGCGTCCGTTGGCCTCTATATTCCTGGCGGCTCTGCCCCGCTGTTTTCGACCGTCCTGATGCTGGCCACTCCGGCACGTATTGCCGGTTGTCAGAAGGTGGTGCTCTGCTCTCCGCCACCGATCGCCGATGAGATCCTGTATGCGGCGAAGCTGTGCGGCGTGCAGGCGATCTATAAAGTGGGCGGTGCGCAGGCGATTTCCGCCCTGGCGTTCGGGACGGAGTCTGTTCCCAAAGTCGACAAAATCTTTGGCCCGGGTAACGCATACGTTACCGAAGCGAAGCGCCAGGTCAGTCAGCGTCTGGACGGTGCGGCGATTGATATGCCTGCCGGTCCGTCTGAAGTGCTGGTGATTGCCGACAGCGGCGCTACACCGGATTTCGTGGCCTCTGACCTGCTCTCGCAGGCCGAGCACGGCCCTGACTCGCAGGTGATTTTACTGACGCCAGATGCCGACATGGCAAAACGCGTGGGCGAGGCCGTTGAGCGTCAGCTGGCCGACCTGCCGCGTGCGGAAACGGCGCGTCAGGCGCTATCGGCCAGCCGACTGATTGTGGCTCGCGATATCGACCAGTGCATCGCCATCTCCAACCAGTACGGTCCTGAGCACCTGATTATTCAGACCCGCAACGCGCGCGATCTGGTCGACAGCATAACCAGCGCAGGCTCGGTGTTCCTCGGGGACTGGTCACCGGAATCCGCCGGGGATTACGCCTCCGGCACCAACCACGTGCTGCCCACGTATGGCTATACCTCAACCTGCTCCAGCCTGGGGCTGGCGGATTTCCAGAAGCGCATGACCGTGCAGGAACTCTCTCGCGAGGGATTTGCCTCGCTGGCGTCGACCATTGAAACCCTGGCCGCCGCCGAGCGCCTGACTGCCCACAAAAATGCCGTGACGCTGCGCGTTGCCGCCCTGAAGGAGCAAGCATGAACATCGAAGAATTAGCCCGCGAAAATGTCCGTCGCCTGACGCCCTATCAGTCTGCGCGTCGTCTCGGCGGGAACGGCGACGTCTGGCTGAATGCCAACGAATACCCCACGGCGGTGGCCTTTGAGCTCTCGCAGCAGACGCTGAACCGCTACCCGGAGTGTCAGCCGAAAGCGGTGATCGAGAACTATGCGCAGTATGCAGGCGTGAAGCCTGAGCAGGTGCTGGTCAGCCGCGGGGCGGATGAAGGGATTGAGCTGCTGATCCGCGCCTTCTGCGAGCCGGGCAAAGACGCGGTGATGTACTGCCAGCCCACCTACGGGATGTACAGCGTCAGCGCCGAAACCTTTGGCGTGGCCTGCCGCAACGTGCAGGCGCTCGACAACTGGCAACTGGATTTGCAGGGCATCGCCGATAACCTCGACGGGGTGAAGGTGGTGTTTGTCTGTAGCCCGAACAACCCGACCGGGCAGATTATCAATCCGCAGGATATCCGTTCCCTGCTGGAAATGACGCGCGGCAAAGCGCTGGTTGTGGCCGACGAAGCCTACATTGAGTTCTGCCCGCAGGCAACACTGGCAGGCTGGCTTGAAGAGTATCCGCATCTCGTTGTGCTACGCACTCTGTCCAAAGCGTTCGCTCTCGCCGGTCTTCGCTGCGGTTTTACGCTGGCAAATAAAGCGGTTATCGACCTGCTGCTGAAAGTGATCGCCCCGTATCCGCTCTCAACGCCGGTTGCCGATATTGCGGCACAGGCGCTGGCCCCGCAGGGCATCAGCGCGATGCGCGAGCGTGTGGCGCAGATCCTGGAGGAGCGTCAGTATCTAGTCGATGCCCTGAAAACGATTCCGTGCGTGGAGCAGGTGTTCGACTCGGAGACCAACTACATCCTGGTGCGCTTCACCGCCTCAAGCGCGATATTTAAATCGTTGTGGGATCAGGGCATTATCTTACGAGACCAGAATAAACAACCTACCCTGAGCGGCTGCCTGCGTATTACCGTCGGCACCCGCGCGGAGAGCCAGCGCGTGATTGACGCCCTGAAAGCGGAGAAAGTATGAGTCAGAAGTATCTCTTTATCGATCGTGACGGCACCATCATCTCGGAGCCACCCAGCGATTTTCAGGTCGATCGTTTCGACAAGCTGGCGTTTGAACCCGACGTGATCCCGGTGCTACTGAAGCTTCAGAAAGCAGGCTATAAGCTGGTGATGATCACCAACCAGGACGGTCTGGGCACAGACAGCTTCCCGCAGGCGGACTTTGACGGCCCGCACAACCTGATGATGCAGGTGCTGACCTCGCAGGGCATCGCCTTCGACGAGGTGCTGATCTGCCCGCACATGCCTGCCGACGAGTGCGACTGCCGCAAGCCAAATGTGAAGCTTGTTGAGCGTTATCTGGCCGAAGAGGCGCTGGATAAAGCGAACAGCTATGTGATTGGCGATCGCCTCACGGACATCACGCTGGCCGAAAATATGGGCATTGCAGGCCTGCGCTATAACCGCGACACGCTAAACTGGGCGATGATTAGCGAGCAGCTCACCAGACGCGACCGCTATTCTCACGTAGAACGCAACACCAAAGAGACGCAGATCGACGTGAAGGTCTGGCTCGATCGTGAAGGCGGCAGCAAGATCCACACCGGCGTCGGTTTCTTCGACCATATGCTGGATCAAATCGCCACTCACGGCGGCTTCCGCATGGAGATCGCCGTTAAGGGCGACCTGTATATCGACGATCACCACACCGTGGAAGATACCGGCCTGGCGTTGGGCGAAGCCCTGAAGCTGGCGCTCGGCGACAAGCGCGGCATCAACCGCTTCGGCTTTGTTCTGCCGATGGACGAGTGCCTGGCGCGCTGCGCGATGGATATCTCCGGGCGTCCGCACCTGGAATATAAAGCCGACTTCACCTACCAGCGCGTGGGCGATCTCAGCACCGAGATGGTGGAGCACTTCTTCCGCTCGCTTTCTTACACTATGGGCCTGACGCTGCACCTGAAAACTAAAGGCAAAAACGATCACCACCGCGTCGAGAGCCTGTTCAAAGCCTTTGGCCGTACCCTGCGCCAGGCGATCCGCGTGGAAGGTGACGCCCTTCCCTCGTCGAAAGGAGTGCTGTAATGAACGTGGTGATTCTGGACACCGGATGCGCCAACCTGAACTCCGTACAGTCGGCGATTATGCGCCACGGCTACGAGCCGGTGGTGAGCCGCGATCCGGACGTGGTGCTGCGCGCGGATAAACTCTTTCTGCCGGGCGTAGGCACCGCCCAGGCGGCGATGGATCAGATCCACGAGCGCGAGCTGGTTGATCTCATCAAAGCCTGTACTCAACCGGTGCTGGGCATTTGCCTCGGCATGCAGCTGCTTGGCCGCCGCAGCGAAGAGAGCAACGGCGTCGATCTGCTGGGCATTATAGAAGAAGACGTGCCGAAAATGACCGACCACGGCCTGCCGCTGCCGCACATGGGCTGGAACCGCGTTTATCCGAAGGCGGGCAACAGGCTGTTCCAGGGAATCGAAGACGGCGCGTACTTCTACTTCGTCCACAGCTACGCCATGCCCGTGAATACCTACACCATCGCCCAGTGCAATTACGGCGAGGCGTTCACCGCCGCCGTGCAGAAAGATAACTTTTACGGCGTGCAGTTTCACCCGGAACGCTCCGGCGCCGCCGGCGCGCAGCTGCTGAAAAATTTCCTGGAGATGTGATGATAATTCCCGCTTTAGATTTAATTGACGGCACGGTTGTTCGTCTCCACCAGGGCGATTACGGACAGCAGCGCGACTACGGCAACGACCCGCTGCCGCGGTTACAGGCTTACGCCGCGGAGGGCGCTGAGGTGTTGCACCTGGTCGATCTGACCGGCGCGAAAGATCCGGCCAAACGCCAGATCCCACTGCTTAAAACACTGGTGGCTGGCGTGGACGTCCCGGTGCAGGTGGGCGGCGGCGTGCGTACGGAAGCCGATGTTGCCGCCTTACTGGACGCGGGCGTGGCGCGCGTGGTAGTGGGTTCGACCGCTGTGAAAGATCCTGAGACGGTCAAGGGCTGGTTCCGCCGCTTCGGCGCGGATGCGCTGGTGCTGGCGCTGGATGTGCGCATTGACGCGCAGGGTAACAAGCAGGTCGCGGTCAGCGGCTGGCAGGAAAACTCCGGCGTGACGCTGGAAGAGCTGGTTGAGATGTTTCTCCCCGTGGGACTGAAGCATGTGCTGTGCACGGATATTTCACGCGATGGTACGCTCGCAGGCTCTAACGTCTCGCTGTATGAAGAGGTTTGCGCGCGTTATCCGCAGGTAGCGTTCCAGTCTTCTGGCGGTATCGGCGACCTGGCGGATATCGCCGCTCTGCGCGGAACCGGTGTACGCGGCGTGATCGTGGGTCGCGCGCTGCTGGAAGGCAAATTTACAGTGAAGGAGGCGATTCAATGCTGGCAAAACGGATAATTCCCTGCCTGGACGTGCGTGATGGTCAGGTTGTAAAAGGCGTGCAGTTCCGCAACCACGAGATCATTGGCGACATCGTTCCGCTGGCAAAACGCTATGCCGAAGAAGGCGCAGACGAACTGGTCTTCTATGATATCACCGCCTCCAGCGATGGCCGCGTGGTCGATAAAAGCTGGGTCGCGCGCGTGGCGGAAGTGATTGATATTCCGTTCTGCGTGGCGGGCGGGATTAAGTCTGCTGATGACGCCGCCAAAATTCTCTCTTTTGGCGCCGACAAGATTTCCATCAACTCCCCTGCTCTGGCCGAGCCGGAACTGATTACCCGCCTGGCCGATCGCTTTGGCGTGCAGTGCATAGTGGTAGGGATTGATACCTGGTTCGACGCCGCGACCGGCAAATATCACGTTAACCAATATACCGGCGATGAAAGCCGGACGCGCGTGACGCAGTGGGAAACGCTCGACTGGGTGCAGGAAGTGCAGAAGCGCGGCGCAGGTGAGATTGTGCTGAACATGATGAACCAGGACGGCGTGCGTAACGGTTACGATCTCGAGCAGCTGAAAAAAGTGCGCGCGGTCTGCCACGTTCCGCTGATTGCCTCCGGCGGCGCGGGCACCATGGAACACTTCCTGGAAGCCTTCCGCGATGCGAACGTGGACGGCGCGCTGGCCGCGTCCGTGTTCCACAAACAGATTATAAATATTGGCGAGTTAAAAACGTACCTGGCCGACCAGGGCGTGGAGATCAGGGTATGTTAACAGAGCAACAACAGGCGCAGCTGGACTGGGAAAAAACTGATGGATTACTGCCGGTGGTTGTACAGCATGCCGTCTCAGGCGAAGTGCTGATGCTGGGATACATGAACCAGGACGCCCTGGCAAAAACAATCGACAGCGGCAAAGTGACGTTTTTCTCGCGCACCAAACAGCGCCTGTGGACGAAAGGGGAAACCTCGGGTCACTTCCTGAATGTGGTCAGCATTACGCCAGACTGCGACAACGACACCCTGCTGGTGCTGGTCAACCCGATTGGGCCGACCTGCCACAAAGGCACCAGTAGCTGCTTCGGCGAGGCGAGCCATCAGTGGCTGTTCCTCTATCAGCTGGAACAGCTGCTGGCAGAGCGTAAATCAGCGGATCCTGAGAGCTCATACACGGCGAAGCTGTACGCCAGCGGCACCAAACGTATTGCGCAGAAAGTGGGTGAAGAAGGCGTTGAAACGGCGCTGGCGGCCACCGTGCATGATCGGGAGGAGCTGACGAACGAAGCGTCGGATTTGATGTATCACCTGCTGGTGCTGCTTCAGGATCAGGAGCTGGATTTAACGACGGTGATTGAGAATCTGCGGAAACGGCATAAATAAAAAAAAGACCGGGGAAACCCGGTCTTTTTTTGTATGTAAATCAGGCTCTTGGTTTGTAGTTTCTCAGCGCGTTACGGCCGAGGACGACAGCAGAACCGATGATCCCGCCGAGGAGAACGGCAAGGATGAGGGTGATGGCCTTTTTAGGGCTGTCACGCTTGATTGGCAGATCTGGTTTCATTACGTAACGATACACGTGTACTGTGTCTGGGTTAACATTGAGGTTTTCAATGTCCAGTAAGTTCTTTTTGGTCTGATAGTAAGAGGTGGGGAAGACCAACGGACGGGACGCCTCGTTATCAACCATTGATTTGAGCGCTACGGTGCCCAGCAGGAACATGGTTTCCTGAGTAACATCCTGCGTTTGCTGGAGCTGCGGTGTGCTAATTTTCGCCGCTTCCGCGTTCTTAAGCGCCTCAGAAATTTGCTTGATACGCAGATCCTTTTGTTCCTGAGCCACTTTTTCCTGGTTCAGAAGAGAGTCGTTCAGGGTTGTGATCTGCTGCTTGAGGTTGTCTCTGAGGTCAAGCGTTAATTCTTTTGCGGTCTGTTCGTCGACCTGCTGGATGTACTGAGCAAGTTGTTTTTGAGCCGCTTCAGCCGATTCGCCCTGATAGGTCACCGTTAAGGGTAATCCCTGCCCTTTAACAGTCGGTTCAATTGTCAGTTTTTCTGGATCTTCCTGATTATCAAGCGCCTGGGCTAATGCAGAGAACGAAGAGTTGAAACGACCGATTGCACGATTCTGAATGTCAAGCATCGAAGGTGCTGCCCCGCCATAGAGGATATTCAATGCATTGGAATAGGTGGCGATTTGTGCCGCATCAGGCTGGGCTATGATGGCAGATGACGTCCATTTCTCTTTGGCTACAGTGATGTAAACGGCAGCAAGAACGATAAAAGCAGCAATAAAAGCCCCTATTACCCACTTACCACGCCACAGCTGTAGCACTAAATCAAGTAAATCAATTTGCTCCGGGTCATTATTGCGTGCGACCAGGTTATTGTTGTTTTGCGTCATACAATCCCTAACAGATGAAAAAGGGCAAACATAATCTTGTTTCCATAGTGTATCTGTTGCTGAGGAATTTTCTATAAGAATCCGATGAGTTATATCGGAAAGATGGGTTATGTAAGTGAAGTGCGACGCGCTATCATAGTCGGATTCTGATGTCCTGTGGCATCAACAAGAACACTGTAAATGAGGGAAGCTATGAAATTTCTGTTAACGGGCGCGGCGGGCTTTATCGGTTCTCATGTCAGCAAGCGCCTGCTTGATGCAGGGCATGAAGTTGTTGGTATTGATAATCTGAATGATTACTATGACCCAAACCTTAAGCTCGCCCGTCTCGATCTGCTCAAATCCGAGAATTTCACCTTCCACAAGCTGGACTTAGCGGACCGCGAGGGCATGGCCGCGCTCTTCGCTGAGGAGAAATTTGACCGCGTGATCCATCTTGCCGCACAGGCGGGCGTGCGTTACTCGCTGGAAAACCCGCATGCCTACGCTGATGCAAACCTGGTAGGTCACCTGAACGTGCTGGAAGGCTGTCGCCACAACAAGGTTCAGCATCTTCTGTATGCGTCATCCAGCTCTGTGTACGGCCTCAACCGTAAAATGCCGTTTTCTACTGACGACTCCGTAGACCATCCGGTTTCACTGTATGCGGCAACCAAAAAAGCCAATGAGTTGATGTCGCATACCTATTCGCATCTGTACAATCTGCCGACCACTGGCCTGCGCTTCTTTACCGTCTATGGCCCATGGGGGCGCCCGGACATGGCGCTGTTTAAATTCACCAAAGCCATGATTGAAGGCAACAGCATCGACGTATACAACTACGGCAAGATGAAGCGCGACTTCACCTATATCGATGATATTGCGGAGGCGATTATTCGCCTACAAGACGTCATTCCTCAGGCCGATGCCGACTGGACAGTCGAAACCGGTTCGCCAGCAACCAGCTCTGCCCCGTATCGCGTGTATAACATCGGCAACAGTTCACCTGTCGAACTGATGGATTACATCACCGCGCTTGAAGAGGCGCTGGGCAAGAAAGCGGTGAAAAATATGATGCCGATCCAGCCGGGGGACGTGCTGGAGACCAGTGCGGACACCAAAGCGCTGTATGACGTTATTGGTTTTAAACCACAAACCTCAGTCCAAGAAGGCGTGAAAAACTTCGTCGACTGGTACCGCAACTTCTATAACGTTTAAAAACAAAAAACCCGGCAGATTGCCGGGTTTTTTTATATCACGATTTTAATCAGTCGCTGCCGAACAAATCGCGGGTATAGACTTTATCTTTCACGTCCGCCAGCTCTTCCGCCATACGGTTGGAGATAATTACATCCGCTTCTTTCTTGAATGCATCCAGATCGCGAATGACGCGAGAGTGGAAGAACTCGTCTTCCTGCATGGCCGGTTCATAAATAATGACCTGTACGCCCTTCGCCTTAATACGCTTCATGATCCCCTGAATGGAAGAAGCGCGGAAGTTATCGGAACCGCTCTTCATGATCAGGCGATACACGCCCACCACTTTCGGCTGACGCGCGAGAATGGAATCCGAGATGAAGTCTTTACGCGTGCGGTTGGCATCCACAATGGCGGAAATCAGGTTGTTCGGCACCGCCTGATAGTTAGCCAGCAGCTGCTTGGTATCTTTTGGCAGGCAGTAGCCACCATAACCGAAGGATGGGTTGTTGTAATGGTTACCGATACGCGGGTCAAGACACACGCCCTCGATGATCTGACGGGTGTTCAGACCTAAGCTCTCGGCATAGCTGTCAAGTTCGTTGAAGTAAGCCACACGCATCGCCAGATAGGTATTGGCGAAAAGCTTAATGGCCTCTGCCTCGGTGGAATCGGTGAACAGGACCGGAATATCTTTTTTGATTGCGCCTTCCTGAAGCAACGCAGCAAAACGCTCTGCGCGCTCGGAACGCTCGCCAATCACGATACGGGATGGGTGCAGGTTATCGTATAACGCCCTGCCCTCGCGGAGAAATTCCGGCGAGAAGAAGACATTATCAATACCCAACTCTTCTTTAATCGATTTGGTGAAACCCACTGGAATTGTCGACTTGATGATCATCACTGCGTTCGGGTTGATTGCCGTAACGTCTTTAATCACCGCTTCAACGGTAGAGGTATTGAAGTAGTTGGTTTTAGGATCGTAGTCGGTTGGCGTGGCGATGATGACGAAATCCGCATCGCGGTAAGCATCTTCTTTGTCCGTGGTAGCGCGGAAATTAAGCGACTTATTAGAAAGGTAATCCTGAATCTCTTTATCGACAATCGGAGACTTCTTCTGATTGAGCATATCCACTTTGGCCTGCACGATGTCCAGCGCAACCACTTCATGGTTTTGTGCAATCAGAATACCGTTCGAGAGTCCGACATAGCCTGTTCCGGAGATAGTTATTTTCATTCGCTAATGACTTCTTTAAGTTAACTGAACAGATGGTCGCCTGACCATCGCGATAAACTTGGCTGTTGGGCTTTGTACCTCCTGCCCGACAGAACTGTCAAGGCAAACCAGGAGTAATCCCCGCGAGAGGACAAACATTCAGACAACTTCGAAACGAATTGTTATTTTTAACGTAAAAAAACCCGGAGAGGTCTCCGGGTTATATTCACAACGAATCAATCAACTCATTCCAGCCATTCAGTGTGGAACACACCTTCTTTATCCGTACGCTTATAAGTATGCGCACCGAAGTAGTCACGCTGTGCCTGAATCAGGTTCGCTGGCAGAACGGCAGCACGATAGCTGTCGTAGTACGCCACCGCAGCGGAGAAGGTTGGAACCGGGATACCATTCTGCACCGCGTACGCAACAACATCACGCAGCGCCTGCTGATATTCGTCTGCAATCTGCTTGAAGTAAGGCGCCAGCAGAAGGTTGGCGATACCCGCATTTTCAGCATAGGCATCGGTGATTTTTTGCAGGAACTGGGCGCGAATGATACAGCCAGCACGGAAGATCTTCGCAATCTCACCGTAGTTCAGATCCCAGTTGTTCTCGTCTGAAGCTGCACGCAGCTGAGAAAAGCCCTGCGCGTAAGAGACGATTTTACCCAGGTACAGTGCACGACGGACTTTTTCAACGAATTCAGCTTTGTCACCAGCTGGTTTAGCCTGCGGGCCGGACAACACTTTGGATGCCGCAACGCGCTGCTCTTTCAGAGAAGAGATATAACGTGCAAATACGGATTCGGTGATCAGGGATAATGGCTCACCCAGATCCAGAGAGCTCTGGCTGGTCCATTTACCGGTACCTTTGTTCGCCGCTTCATCCAGAATCACATCAACCAGGTATTTACCCTCTTCATCTTTCTTGGTGAAGATATCTTTGGTGATGTCGATCAGGTAGCTGTTCAGCTCGCCTTTGTTCCACTCGGTGAAGGTCTTTGCGAGCTCCTCGTTGGAGAGGTTCAGACCGCCCTTCAGCAGAGAGTAGGCTTCAGCAATCAGCTGCATATCGCCGTATTCAATGCCGTTGTGAACCATTTTCACGTAATGACCAGCGCCATCAGGACCGATATAGGTCACGCACGGCTCGCCGTCTTCAGCTACGGCTGCGATTTTAGTCAGGATTGGCGCAACCAGTTCGTACGCTTCTTTCTGACCGCCAGGCATGATTGATGGACCTTTCAGAGCGCCCTCTTCACCACCGGATACGCCGGTACCAATGAAGTTGAAGCCTTCAGCAGACAGTTCACGGTTACGACGAATGGTGTCGTGGAAGAAGGTGTTGCCGCCATCAATAATGATGTCGCCTTTATCCAGATACGGTTTCAGTGAATCGATAGCTGCATCGGTACCTGCGCCCGCTTTCACCATTAACAGGATACGACGAGGTGTTTCCAGAGACTCAACGAACTCTTTAACCGTATAGAAAGGAACCAGTTTTTTGCCTGGATTCTCAGCGATGACTTCTTCGGTCTTATCACGGGAGCGGTTGAAAACGGAGACGGTATAACCACGGCTTTCGATGTTGAGCGCCAGGTTGCGCCCCATCACTGCCATACCGACAACGCCGATCTGTTGCTTGGACATTACATACTCCTGTCAGGTGTGGTCGCCGCAACTGTGTGCGGCTTGAAATGTGGCTTAGATGTTAACTCAGGATGAGCTCTGGTAGATAGCGGAAGATGCGATTCACAGGGGCTTTAAATGAAAGCCTTTGCAAAAGTAGGATCAAATGGCCCCTCTTTAACTTCCATCATTAATGCTCTTGGAGAGAGGCATTCGACACTATGTATATCTCCCGGAGAAAACTCGACTATGTTTATTGTTGTATTCTCTCCGGCTACAAATTTATTAATAATTTCGCCATCTTTGCCATACAAACAGACCTGCACCTGTCCCTGCATAACGATAAACATCTCCCATTGATGAGGAAGCTCATGATAATGCGGGTCGACATAACTACCCTTAACCAGGGCTATAAGCAGTCGTTGCACCTTATCCTGGTGGGAGTCATGTAATAACAGGTGAGAACGCAACCGTTCAGATTGCCCGGCTTGACCGTATAAAGTCTCAAGCTGATTCTTATCAATTAATCGCACGGCTCGCCTCCAGTCTCATTTCTATTGTTTGTGCCGCAGATTCAACGGAAAATTGTTCTCTTAATAATGCATTCGCACCTAAGCCGAATTGGTTGCGCGCAGCAACGTCATAGAGCATTAAAAGTGCAGATTCAAGAAGCTTGTCATCTTCGCCATTGATATGAATTAATCCTGCATTATTTTGATTGACGATATCGAGCAAATCGTTACCAGCATTCACACTGCCGAGGATCGGCAAAGACTGAACCATATATCCTAGCAATTTCCCTGGAAAATTGTGTGAAGAGTGTTTAGCTGAAAGTGAAAATAGACCAACATCCATTTCCGACAGAATAAATTTAAATTCATCCTGATTAACTGAAGCCAAATACGTAAAATTGGGCAACGTCCACTCGCCAGCCAATGTATTGATCAATTCAACTTCATCCCCCTGACCGATAAAAAGAAAGTGGGCATTAGGATGCTTTACCATATTCCGTGCGAGACGCATAAGATTGGCCATATCCTGCGCATGGCCGATATTCCCTCCATAGAAAAAAATGACTTTATCTTCAAGCCTTAGGCGTTGACGCAATGGCACATAACCCGTTGGTAACACAGCAGGCGTGAGGGAAGCCCAGTTACGCAGGACTTCACAAGGATAGCCCTTGTTTGTCATACGAAAGACCTCCAGATTCTTATCAGACATTAGCCCAATACGATTTGCCTGACGATATGAGGATCTTTCGAAGAGACGGAAATAGCGGTCAATGGGCGACCCCGCCTTTAGCATGCCAGCGTCAATCACCCACTGCGGAAACATATCCCTTAAAATCAGATAGGCTGGGCACTGGCAGCGAGATTTAATTTTCTTAACTAAAGATCCCCAAAAAATGGAGGGTGAATAGTAAACCACCCCATCAAATGTTTCTCTTTTTATCTGGCTTTTAATGGAATTCCAGGCACGATGGGAGAGAAGTGTTTCATTAATGGCTCGCTGGATTTTACCCACATCCTTGAGCGGCCCGCTTTTGAAACGCCATGTTTTGACTCCCTGAAAGGTGTCAAAAGACACCTCTTCCTGTAGATGGGTGTCCGGCGTGATAACCGTAACATCATGCCCCCGGCGAATAAACTCCTGAGCCAACTCATGAAACATTTTTGCACCAACACGGGTACTATTGGGCAGGTAATCATCTATGATTAAAGCAAGTTTCATCAGTATTCTTTCCAGACGACTCTCTTGACGTAATCTGTATAAGAGTGAACGATTCTAACGACTTTATCTGATACGTTTGGCATGCTGTAGTCACTAACTTGTCGTAAAAGACGAGTTTCACCACGAGGTTGTGTTGCCAGGATATCCAGCGCCTGCAGAACGCGCTCACACTCCAGTCCCACCATCATGACAGATGCTTCTTCAAAGCCCTCTGGGCGTTCGTGCGCTTCACGAATATTTACCGCTGGGAAATTCATGATGGAAGATTCTTCAGTGATTGTGCCACTGTCAGACAGCACAGCTCGCGAGTTTTTCTGCAAATGATTATAATCATGGAAACCTAATGGTTTCAGCAGATTAATATTTGGGTGGAATTCAATCCCTTGCTCGTTAATTCGGTTACGCGTGCGCGGATGTGTAGATACAATAACCGGCAAATCATATTTTTCAGCAATGGTATTGAGTGTGGTCGCAAGCTTGACAAGGTGTTTGGGAGAATCAACATTCTCTTCACGATGCGCGCTAACGACGAAAAATTCGCCCGCGCGCAGGTTCAGTCGCGAGAGTACATCCGAATTATCGATTTGAGGCATGTAATGCGTAAGTACCTCAAACATTGGGCTACCGGTTTTGATAATTCGATCCGCTGGGATGCCTTCAGCCAGAAGATATTCACGTGCAATATCACTGTAGGTCATATTGATGTCAGCGGTATGGTCGACGATGCGCCGATTGGTCTCTTCGGGAACGCGCTGATCGAAACACCGGTTTCCTGCCTCCATATGGAAGATTGGCACTTTACGACGTTTGGCAGGGATAGCAGAAATACAAGAGTTGGTGTCGCCCAGCACCAGCATTGCTTCGGGCTTTTCAGATTCAAGCACCTCATCAACTTTGATAATAACCTGACCAATAGTTTCTGCTGCATTTTTCCCTGCTGCATTTAAAAAATAGTCAGGTTTTCTTACACCGAGATCATTAAAGAACACTTCGTTTAATTCATAATCATAGTTTTGACCAGTATGGACAAGAATATGTTCGCAATGTTCATCTAGTTTCGCGAGAACGCGCGATAAACGAATAATCTCGGGACGTGTTCCAACTACAGACATAATCTTTAATTTTTTCATTTCAGAGGTCTCGCAATAGTATCGGGCTCATCACGATTGAAAATTTCATTTGCCCAGAGCATAACAATCAATTCGTCATCACCAATGTTCGTCACGTCATGTGTCCAGCCAGGTACTGTTTCAACAATTTTGAACTGATCAGATGACACATTCAGTTCATACCTCTCACCTGTAATCACATGTTCAAATTTAAAGTTCGCCTGACCTCGAATAACAAGGAACTTCTCATTTTTGCTGTGATGGTAATGTCCACCACGTGTGATGCCAGGATGCGCTGTGAAAAATGAAAACTGTCCCGTAGTGGGGGTTTTCAACATCTCACAAAACACGCCACGGGCGTCGCCATAAGACGGTACCGTATACGCAAATTTATCTGCTGGTAAATAACTCAACCATGTTGAATACAGCGCGCGAGTGAACCCAGTCCCCACATCTTCAGTGACGAGGGTGGAACGGCTTTCCTTAAAGCGATAAAGTAATTCCGCCACCTCACCTACTGTCGTCGAATAAATTGGTTCAACAGTTTTGTACCCGTTTTCAACCGTATCAGACAAGAGTTTTATCGCATCAGAACAAACATCATCGATATATACAAGATTCACCGGAGCAGATGGGTCATTGATAGTAATACCAATATTGTTGGCAAGGTTATGGCAGAATGTCGCCACGAACGAGTTGTAATTAGGCTTACACCACTTACCAAAAACATTCGGATACCGATAGATAAAGTATGCTGCGCCACTTTTAGCTGCATAGCGCTCGATCTGTTTTTCGGCTGCCGCTTTACTCTGACCATACGCATTATCCAGTTCTGCCTGTATGGAAGAACTAATCATTATAGGTACGTTTTTTTTCTTTGCTAGAAGATAATCCACTATCTGCTGCGTCAGATTGCTGTTACCTTCTGCAAATTCTTCGATATTTTTAGGTCGATTGATACCTGCAAGATGATAAATAAAATCAGCTTCTTGCAAACCAAGTTCCAGCTCAGCCGCACTCGAACCGCGGTCGATCTTAACAAGGTCATCGTACCCTGCTTCCTGAAGGCGTAAGCACAGGTTACGTCCGATAAAACCATCGGCTCCAGTTATCAGGATTTTCATATTAGGCATCCAAATCGTAATGTTTACCCGCACGCAATGCGCGAATAAATGGCAATTTAAGAAGAAGCGCTTTCATTCCTTCAACATCAAGCCGCTGCGTATTGTGGGAGTTATAATCCTCTACAACAGAAATACGGCTATCTCCTTGTTCAACATATTTCCCATAATTGAGATCGCGCAGATCAGGTGGAACACGGTAGTAATCACCCATATCTATAGCCGCAATCATTTCTTCACGGCTTAACAGCGCTTCATAAAGCTTTTCGCCATGACGCGTACCGATAACATTGACGGGGTGTTGTTCGACATTGAGTAGTTCTTTCAGAGCAATGGCTAATGTTTCGATCGTGGCTGCTGGGGCTTTTTGAACGAAAATATCGCCATTATTACCATGCTCAAACGCATACAGGACCAGATCGACAGCATCTTCAAGCGTCATCATGAAACGGGTCATATTTGGGTCAGTTATCGTCAGCGCTTTTCCTGCTTTGATCAAATCAACGAACAGGGGAATAACAGAACCGCGGGAAGCCATCACGTTACCGTAGCGAGTACCGCAAATAACTGTTTTTTCACTATTAACGTTACGAGATTTTGCAACCATGACTTTCTCCATCATAGCTTTAGAAATCCCCATCGCATTTATCGGATAAACTGCTTTATCAGTACTCAGGCATACAATCCGCTTAACCTCATTTGCTATTGCCGCTTCAAGAACATTTTCTGTACCCAGGACATTAGTTTTAACAGCTTCCATAGGATGGAATTCGCATGAAGGTACTTGCTTCAACGCCGCAGCGTGATAAATATAATCCACACCTCTTGATGCGTTGAGAATGCTTGAATAGTCTCGCACATCTCCTATGTAAAATTTGAGTTTAGGATTGTTATATTTTTTTCGCATATCATCTTGCTTTTTCTCATCTCGTGAGAAAATGCGAATTTCACGAATATCAGTTTCTAAAAACCGGTTAAGCACAGCATTACCAAAAGATCCTGTACCACCTGTAATTAATAACACCTTATTTTTAAACATATAATAACCCTATTTAAGTAATTCAAAAAATTGTGGCCAAGATGAACGATTATCATTTTCATATTTAATATAATGATAATCGGAGCCCTGTTGCAATGCAGTGTATAGTGCCTGAGCCCACTCTTCTTCACTATTATAACTTACATAGATTGCCCCTTCGTATTCAGAAAGAACATCTCTGGAATAAGGTAAATCGCTACATATTATTTTTTTTCCTAAAGAGGCCGCCTCGATTAGTGGAAGTCCGTACGACTCAATATAGCTTGGGAAAACAACTAATGTAGCTTTAGCGTACATCTTTTGTAGGTCTGTATAAGATAACACACCTAAATATTCAACGTTATCCTCCAACGCATGATGAGTAATATATTCATCAAAATTTTTATACAAACCTTTATTAAAAGTGACCTTGAATTTTATGTCATGCTTACCATATGTTTTTTTTAGCAAGGAAATTGCTTTAAGGATTATCATATGATTTTTATAACTTAAAGGCGTAGCGGGATATAAGAGGCTATTTTCTTCCTTATCGTAAAGTTCATCCTGGAGTGAAGTTGCAAAAGCTTTAATATCGGGTTTAATAACCTCTACTTTTTCAAGGGAAAGATTTTTGCATTGTTTCAGCACTCCGTTTCTCATCCAATCGGTTTGAACTACAAAAACTGTAGACTCATCAATAAATTTAAATATAAAATACGAGTAAAAATTTTTGTATAGGAATAATTTTAGGTTATCGAGCGATATATTTTTAAAGAATGAATGTATTTCTGAAAAAGGTATTGGCTGATGTAAGTAAATAATTTGTTCATAGGGTACATTTAAGGACGAATTTTGCAAGCTAACTACTTTTTTCACATTTATATTGTTTTTTTTCAAAAACAACTTACATCCAAACCAGTCCCAGTATATTCGCTTAAACCAACCTTTACGTTCATTTGTTATATAAACAATATTATCATATTGAGGAAGATGTAAACCCTCAGGAACAAAGACGAGAAATTTATTACCGTCTCTTGATGCATGTGTTAAAAACTGGCGAAGTATGGTAAGCGCGCCTCCAGAGGCCAGCGCGGTTGCACTTACCACAATGTAAGTATATTCATTATTAATCATTTATAACCTGCTATATATAATAACTTTACCATTTGTTTCATTTAGTAAAAATGTAAATAAAAACCCCATTTAAATACTACATAAGTAATCGTAGCCCATGTTAGTTAAAATCAAGCATTTTTCTTTTGCAGCTTCACGGAGGGAGGAATCATCAAGGGCATCTATATTTTCAATAATAGTTTGCTGATGTAAAATATTATAATTGCTATAATCATAAGAAAAAGGTCTAGCAATTTGCAATACAAAATAGGCGTAAATGTAATATTTTGTAAAATTAGACTTCATTAATCTAGTATGTTTTTTATAATAAAAAGATTCTCCAATGTTTACATAAATCAATATTAATACAAAAGGCATACCATACCAACCTATTCGCGTCATTACTGGCATCATTTTGCCAATAAAAATAGCGAATGTCACATATAAACAACTTCCCAGAAGCATTATATTATTTAAGTGTTGATGTTTGGATAAAGCATTCTTTTTTATTCTATAAAAACTTACACTAATAATCATCAACATCAAAATATCTAGAACTGTACCAGTGCCAATAGATAAAATTGGCCTATACTGATCCGAGTTGAGATAAAAGTTTAATTTTTGACTAGCAATAGAGTCAGTTGGCAAAACCATTAATGCTAGGCTTAATATATCTGTAGAGAATAAGAAGAAGAATAGACCTGATATCAGAAAACCGTAACTTATTACTTTAGTAAACGCTCTGAAATATATAGGTATTAAAAACAGAAAGCCTATTATAGCTGTTATATGAAAGGTCGATGCAATTGTGACTAATATAACAAATCTTTTCATATTTTTACATATTAAACTATGTATCGAAAACATTATAATAGACATAGCTATCGCTTGTCTAATTGCCTCTATATAAACACTCCATAAGAACATGCTCATAATAGCTATAACAATATAGCATCCGCGATCGAAATCTTTTGCGAAATGATATACCAATGTCATATTAATTATAGCTATGAAGATTATAATTGACTGATAACCTAATAAACCTACAATAGAAACTATGAACTCATATCCTGGCTCGAATAAAACAAAACCAGGTTGACATACATCATTTACCTTGCAGTCATAGTTAATAAAATATCCAATCCAATCGCCACCAGCAGGATAACTCAAAGCGATAAATAAAAATGTTATTATTATCGCAACAATAAGCGCTTGTTTTCTATGGGTCAAAAACGCATAAACCATAAAAAGAGTAATAAAATACAGTATATATATCATCTTTTTATTATTAACCCTATGAACACCAATAAAGAGAATATCTTCCGCTTGCCAGAAAGGATTGAAGGTAGAACTTCTTTAAAAGCAAAAGATACATTTGTAAAATAATTGTATCCCTGATTATTCTGTTTGGCTTCATGCCTCAGACATGCAATTGTATTTTTTGTGCAATTTGATATAGTTTTTAAATTTTTCTTAATGCTTCTTGATTTTTGAAACCAGTTTTTTTTATTACCCCCAACGACATTACCCGTATGTTGACGATAAAATATAGAAGCATATTCATAATAATAAAGCCCGTCGTTCCGACTCGCATTTAGCGCTAACCATTGATCGTGCATATGAGCAAATTGAGGTATTGGCAGTGATGCATTCAGTAACTTTCTGTTCATAATTACTGTACACCCATACACACTTGAATTCCATAATAGCTTTTCCCGCTTAAGGTTACTATTAGGATTTATTTTATTAACTTTGTAAAAACTCTCTGCAATTATATTTTTTTCTTCATCAATGAGACATAGATCCGTAAATACCATTATTCCTGAATTATCTTTTTCTCTTTCGATACGATATATCGCATCAACTAGATTTGATAATCGTTCTGAAGGCCATATATCATCCTGATCGCAAAGAAGAATATATTCAGCCGTTGTATGCATGAGAGCTTTATTGAAATTATTTATCACCCCCCCCTGTCTGCAACAATTAATGAGATTAATACGTTCATCCATAAGCATGAGTTCATTTATAACGCTAACAGTTGAATCTGAAGAACAATCATCACTTATCCAGAGGCGCCAATTTGAATAGGTTTGTTTTTGAATAGATTCAATTTGTTCACGTATAAATTTCTCACCATTGTATGTAGCTAATGCGATATCAACCTGTTTCATTTTCGTCCCGACAATATAATTAATAGTATCAAATCACAGAACGTTCTTGCCGTCCAGGCAATGGCAGTTCCTATTATTCCGAATTTAGTTGTCAGTAAAAATAATAATGCCAGATAAGGCAGTAACTCAATAAAATGCAAAACTGCTGTTGTTTTCGCTTTACCAAGCGCTTGCAAACTAACATAAGGTATTTGTGCGAGCGCATTAAAATAAAACCCTATCAACAGGATTTGTAAAACCTTTGCAGCAACATTGGTATATTCTGCCCCCATCCAAATACCCATAATCATTGACGCAAAGAAACCACCGATTAACACGATCGGTAAACATATTACGCTTATGATGATATAGCTTCGTAACAGGAGAGTTCTTCGTTGTTTTTTATCATTACAGTAAGACAGTTTTGGGAAAAGTGCTCTTGCTAATGCATACGGAATATTAATAAGCCGTGAGACACCTTCAGCAGGAGCAGTATAAAACGCAATTTTTGATGCGCCCATCAAATGCGAAATTATAAATCTATCAAAATATGCCATTATCGGGCTTATAATATTACTAACAGTAATCCATCCACCAAATGATATAAGTCTTTTTAAAGTATTAATGTCGAATGAAAATTTTGCGCTGTATATAACACTCTTACAAATCATTGCTGTTAGTAAAAATGAAAATATTCTACCTACAACTAACCCGTATGCTGCATATAAAAGTGTAGGTTTAATTAAACAAAATAAAGCTGGCAACAATGCAAGACAAGTGCTAGAAATTACCCGTTGAATATTAATATTTGCAAATTTTTCTAGCCCCTCGAGATAACCTAGCCAGACTTGGTTCAACAAATATAAAGGGATTATAAAGGAGACTATCAAAAAGCTTTTAATAGTAACTTCTCTTAAACCAGGAGAAACATTTAATAATTGAACGATCTCTGGGGTAGAAAGAGCCATTATTATTAATGCCAATAAACCTAATATTATAACCACCAGACTCGCCGTTGATATAATATTATATTTTTCTTTTTTATCTTCTCTGTATAAAGATATTTCTCTTATAACTGCTCGACTTATTCCTGCGTCAAAAATACTTGCATAGCCAATCAATGCAAAGACCAATGTGAATAATCCGAAAGCTTCTGGCCCTAGTAATCTTGCAAGAAGCCCTAAAGCTGGAATCGCGACGATAGTAGGGATAGCGAATCCAGCTAAATTATAAATGCTATTTCTTATTAAACTCATATAAACGAACTTCTAAAAGAATTGGCATTCAGTAAGAGAAAGACCTTTTCTATCTTTCTCAGATATAAGAGGTTCCACACCATCTGGTATTGGCCACTGAATTTGGATTGTTGGTTCATTCCAGGCTAAGGTGTGTTCAAAAGAAGGATTATAATAATCAGTACATTTGTAAACAAATTCAGTATTCTCTTCTAAAACATAAAAGCCATGAGCAAATCCTTCTGGAACCCATAACTGTTTTTTATTATCAGCAGAAAGTTCAATACCCACCCATTGACCAAATGTTTCCGAACTTCCACGCAGATCTACCGCCACATCGAATACGGCCCCTGCAATTACTCGCACTAACTTTCCTTGTGTGTTTTGTGATTGAAAATGTAAACCTCTTAGAACATTTTTTGATGATTTTGAATGATTATCCTGAACAAAGCTTACCTCTCTACCAAGTACTTCATTAAATGTGTTTTGGTTAAAGCTTTCGAGGAAGAAACCTCTATTATCGCCAAAAACCTTTGGCTCAATGATAAATACATCAGGAATTCCTGTTCTGGTTACGTTCATTTTACATCCCTTCGATCAATTTAAGCATATATTTACCATAGGCATTTTTCGATAATGGTATCGCCAGTCTCTGTACCTGCTCCGCATCAATAAACCCTTTGCGATACGCAATCTCTTCCGGGCAGGACACTTTCAATCCCTGACGCTCTTCAATCGTCGCAATAAAGTTGCTTGCCTCGATCAGGCTCTGGTGTGTACCGGTATCCAGCCACGCATACCCACGGCCCATCATTGCAACAGACAGACGACCCTGCTCCAGATAAATACGGTTGATGTCAGTAATTTCCAGCTCACCGCGCGCAGAAGGCTTCAGGTTCTTTGCCATTTCCACTACATCGTTATCGTAGAAATAGAGTCCCGTAACGGCATAGTTGCTCTTCGGCTCGAGCGGTTTCTCTTCCAGGCTGATTGCCGTGCCATCTTTATCGAACTCTACCACGCCATAACGTTCAGGATCGTTGACGTGGTAAGCGAATACGGTTGCACCGTCACCTTTGTTTACTGCTGCTTCCAGCTGTTTTGGCAAGTCATGACCATAGAAAATGTTATCGCCCAGCACCAGCGCACAGCTATCGTCACCAATAAACTCTTCGCCAATGATAAAGGCCTGTGCCAGTCCATCCGGGCTTGGCTGGACCTTATACTGAAGGTTTAGCCCCCACTGGCTACCGTCACCCAGAAGCTGCTCAAAGCGCGGGGTATCCTGCGGCGTACTGATGATCAGAATATCTTTAATCCCTGCCAGCATCAGCGTAGACAGCGGGTAGTAAATCATGGGTTTGTCGTAAATTGGCAGCAGTTGCTTGCTTACAGCCATGGTCACAGGGTAGAGACGAGTGCCGGATCCGCCGGCAAGGATAATACCTTTACGTGTAGCCATTATAATTTCTCTATAAACACGAAATGCCCGTAAACGGGCATTTTTCAATTGATTAAATGGATTGCGCCGTGAAAAGCTCAGCAAGCATACGTTTCACACCAACCTGCCATGCTGGTAATACCAGGTTGAAGTTATGCTGGAACTTCATGGTATTTAAGCGTGAGTTATGCGGGCGACGCGCAGGCGTCGGATATGCCGTAGTTGGTACAGCATTCAGCTTTTCAATCGCCAACTCAACGCCTGCCTTTTGGGCTTCCTCAAACACCAACGCCGCATAGTCGTACCAGGTTGTCGTCTCAGAAGCGACCAGATGATAAAGCCCGGCAACTTCGGGTTTCATCATCGCTACACGAATGGCGTGTGCGGTACAGTCGGCTAACAGCTCAGCGCCTGTTGGGGCACCCACCTGATCATTAATGACGGAAAGTTCTTTGCGTTCTTTCGCCAGACGCAGCATGGTCTTGGCAAAATTGTTGCCTTTACCTGCATATACCCAGCTTGTACGGAAAATCAGGTGATTAGGGCAGTTATCCTGCAATGCTTTCTCGCCATCCAGTTTCGTCTGACCATAAACATTCAGTGGTGCCGTCGCATCCGTTTCACTCCAGGGGGTTTCGCCATCACCCGGGAAGACGTAATCCGTGGAGTAGTGAACAACCCAGGCGCCGATCTTTGCAGCTTCTTTGGCGATAGCCTCAACGCTTGTCGCATTCAGTAATTGCGCAAACTCTGGTTCCGACTCTGCTTTATCCACTGCGGTGTGTGCGGCTGCGTTGACGATCACGTCAGGTTTAAGATTACGAACCGTCTCAGCAATCCCTTCCGGGTTGCTGAAATCACCGCAGTAGTCTTTAGAATGCACATCAAGCGCAATCAGATTGCCAAGTGGAGCCAGCGCGCGCTGAAGCTCCCAGCCTACCTGCCCTGTTTTGCCGAACAGAAGAATGTTCATTATTGACGTTCCCCGTAGTTCTGTTCGATCCAGGTTTTATAAGCACCGCTTTTAACGTTGTTCACCCACTCCTGATTGCTCAGATACCATTCCACGGTCTTACGAATTCCGCTTTCGAACGTCTCTTCAGGCTTCCAGCCCAGCTCCACCCCAATTTTATGCGCATCAATCGCATAGCGGCGGTCATGGCCTGGTCGATCGGCAACATACGTAATTTGGTCGCGGTAAGAGCCTTCTTTCGGCACGATCTCATCCAGCAGATCGCAAATAGTGTGCACAACGTCCAGGTTCTGCTTTTCGTTATGACCACCGATGTTGTAAGTCTCTCCCGGTTTACCCTGAGTCACTACGGTGTAAAGCGCACGCGCATGGTCTTCTACATAGAGCCAGTCGCGGATCTGGTCGCCTTTGCCATAAATCGGCAGCGCTTTGCCGTCCAGCGCGTTCAGGATAACCAGCGGGATCAGTTTTTCCGGGAAATGATACGGACCGTAGTTGTTTGAACAATTGGTGACAATCGTCGGGAAACCGTAGGTGCGCAGCCAGGCACGAACCAGATGGTCGCTGGACGCTTTGGACGCAGAGTACGGACTGCTTGGCGCATAGGCAGTGGTTTCGGTAAACAGCGGAAGCTCTGAGGATGCCGGATGTTCATCCGGGTGCGGCAGATCGCCGTAAACTTCATCGGTGGAGATATGATGGAAGCGAAACGCTTTTTTCGCTGCGTCATCGAGCGTTGACCAGTAAGCACGGGCAGCTTCCAGAAGCACATAGGTCCCAACAATGTTGGTTTCAATAAATGCCGCCGGGCCGGTAATGGAACGGTCAACGTGGCTTTCTGCAGCCAGGTGCATCACCGCATCCGGTTTATGCTCAGCAAAAATACGGTCCATAGCCGCTTTATCACAAATATCCGCATGCTCAAACACATAACGTTCGCTGGCGCTGACATCGTTAAGGGATTCCAGGTTACCGGCATACGTCAGTTTATCCACATTGACGACTTCATCATGGGTATTTGTAATAATATGTCGTACAACCGCTGAGCCTATAAAGCCAGCCCCACCCGTCACAAGAATTTTCACGTTATCTATTCCATTTTGTAGATATGTCGAGATATTGGCGTTCTGAACCCTGGTATTAATTCAGGTTTCAGAAATTTTGCACGCTACCGCCCCTGGCTTGACAGCTACCAGTGCACTGAGCGCGTGTTGAATATAAGATTGACTGTCTGATTTCAGACAAAAACTGGCGTTAATTGTCGTCCTAAATGGATTCGGAAACAAGCACAAATCGTTACAAATCAGCCCAGATTTGAAGCAGATAACTCTCTGTTATTATAGGAATTAATAGCAAAAAGCGGCAGCCATCATTTTAGTTATGTAACAACATAACAAGATGATGGCTGCCGCGCATGAAGTCTTTCAGGCTGCGGAAGAAGTATTAGTCGTTAGCCAGCAGCTTCTCAATCCGGCTTCTGAACTTCGCCCCTTCCTTCAGGTTACGCAGGCCATAGTTCACAAAGGCCTGCATATACCCCATTTTCTTACCGCAGTCATAGCTATCGCCGGTCATCAGCATCGCATCAACCGACTGCTTCTTCGCCAGCTCAGCAATCGCATCGGTCAGCTGGATACGATCCCAGGCGCCCGGCTCAGTTTTTTCCAGCTCAGCCCAGATATCCGCATTCAGCACATAACGGCCAACTGCCATCAGGTCGGAGTCCAGGGTCTGCGGCTGATCAGGTTTTTCGATAAACTCAACGATACGGCTCACCTGCCCTTCCGTCTCCAGTGGCTCTTTAGTCTGAATTACAGAATACTCAGAGAGATCGCCCTTCATACGTTTCGCCAGCACCTGGCTACGGCCCGTTTCATTGAAACGTGCCACCATTGCCGCCAGGTTGTAACGCAGCGGATCGGCGGAAGCGGTATCAATAATGATGTCCGGCAGTACCACGATAAACGGGTTATCGCCTACGACCGGACGCGCGCACAGGATCGAGTGGCCCAGACCCAGCGGCTGCGCCTGACGCACGTTCATGATGGTCACGCCAGGAGGGCAGATAGACTGAACTTCCGCCAGAAGCTGACGCTTAACGCGCTGCTCAAGCAACGCTTCGAGTTCATAAGAGGTGTCGAAGTGGTTCTCTACCGCATTCTTCGAAGAGTGCGTCACCAGAACGATTTCTTTGATCCCTGCAGCAACAATCTCGTCGACGATGTACTGAATCATCGGCTTGTCAACGATCGGCAGCATCTCTTTGGGAATTGCCTTCGTGGCTGGCAACATATGCATGCCCAGACCCGCTACCGGTATGACTGCTTTCAAATTAATCATTATTTCTTCCACCTTAAAATGGTTGACGAATTATAGCTTTTAAACCTGTTTTCGCCAGCATGTTTTGCCGTAAATATGAAGTAATCCTAGGTCACCCCACCACAAATTACAGTAGTTGTAATCTGAATAGATCGCGATTTCGTTCCAGGAATTGTCGCAAAATAGTCTGGATGATTACCTGTGCGGCAGCGCAAAATTCAACCGTTCCGTATTCACCACGTGTTGATCAACGCGATCAATATCCACCGAGCTCTGCCCCTTTTCATTAACCGCTTTTATGTTCGCAAGCGACAGCAACGTCTCGTTTTTAGCCATAAACTTCCCGCGCACGTCTTTGCGCAAATCGAAGTTCATCTTCAGAGCCGGTCCCGTCGTTGACTCCTGCATCACGTTGATATTACGTAAGAAAAGGTGCTGGGGTTTGTTATGCAGCTCAAGCGTTGCCCGCTGCATCTCAACGTTGGTGATGGCAACAAACGACGTGGCATTGCCGGAGGAAATCTGTATCCCGCGCAGCTTATAGGCAAGCCGTCGGTTATCCAGGCGAATATCGTTAAGTTTGAAGTTCTGCGGTATCGACAGATAATCGCCCTTGATCACGCCATAGCCAATTAGCATTCCGGCGCTGTTGACCATATCGACATTATCAATAACGAAATTATCACAGCCATAAATAGCTACCGTCGCGTTATCAATTCCGGCCTTTTTACTGAAGTCAGGAGTAATATTGCTGGCCTTGATATTACGGATCACAAAGTGTTTACCGTTTTCAACATGCACCAGCTGCCGACAGTTGCTGCCGGTGATATTCGCCACCACGAAGTTTTTAACGGTCTGCTGTTCCGGATAATCATTGTCGTACGTACTGCCGGCCAGCCCAATGCCTATGCCCCAATTGATCTTGCCGTTGGTGCAGTTGATGTTATCGATCACGTGGTCAGAGATCAGGATGTTGCGGTCGTTAATCGCCACGTTCCACTCAATCGCGTCACCCTGCAAGTGGCTGAATTTACTGTTGGTAATGCGCGCACCGTCCACCTGATTGTGGAACCCCTGACGCAGGATCGCGTAGTTGGCCTGCGTCACGGTGATGTTATCGATGAGCAGGTTGCGCATCACTCGCCGCTTTTTACCGCCGATGTAGATCTGGGTGACGGGGCCGAAGCCGCTCATCGCCAGCCCTTTAATGACACAGTCGGAGCCACGCACGTCCAGCGTAATGTTATGCGTGCGCCCCTCTCCTTCCCCAATGACCTTACATCCTTCCTGGAGCACAAACCGCCCGCGGCCGTTGCCCTTCAGCGCACCGCGGATCAGCAGGGTTTTGCCATCAGGAATGAAAATGCCGGTATTGATGTTTTCACAGGTTAACCCGGCGGGAACAACAACGGTATCGCCCTCGGTAAATGCCTGCTTAAAGGCGGCGATCCAGTCGTTATTGTTGTAGCGATCGACAGAAACCGTCTTCCCGGTTGCCGCCCGCACAGCGCGGGGCGACAGCAGTGGCATGGCAGCCAGGACGGATAAAGAAGAGACAAATCGGCGTCGGGTAATCTTATTCAGCATACAACCTCAGCGTTACAGCGTTTGCAGCAGGCTCGCTAACTGGCGATTAATCACCTGCTGATTGAATTCTGCTTCAACTTTTTGCCGCGCATTTTGCAGCACAGGGATCAGCGTCTGCTGATCGATATCGCTGAACGCGGCCAGACGGTCCGCCAGCGCCAGCGCATTGTTTTCAGGGACCAGCCAGCCGGAATGCTCAGAGGTGATCAGCTCCGGGATGCCGCTGTGTAACGTCGAGACCACCGGAATGCCGACCGCCATCGCCTCCATCAGCGCCACGGGAATGCCTTCCATATCGCCGTCGGCGCCGGTTACGGAAGGCAGCAGGAACACATCCGCCTCGTCGAGCATGGCTTTCACTTCGTGGCTCGGCTTGAAGCCCGGCATCTCGACCACGTCTTCCAGCTGATACTGTTCAATCAGCGTGCGCAGACGACGCTCCCACGGCCCGATACCCAGGATGCGATAGTGGAAGTCCACACCACGCGCCTTCAGCTGGCGACAGGCTTCGATGGCTACGTGCAGCCCTTTCTTTTCGGTCAGGCGGGCAACAGAGATAATTTGCAGCGGCTTGCCCGGCACCTTGACCGGTCTCTGGGTGAAGCGTTCCATGTCCACGCCCATGCGTGAAACGGTGATTTTCTCGATCGGGCACCCCATGGTTTTCAGGCGCCCGGCCCACAGGTCGCTTATCGGCAGCATCATGTCGCCACGGCGAAACAGCTGCTGATATTCCCGCGTGTAGTGGTTCAGCACTTCACGGCTGGAGATATCGATACCGTGGAAAATCGTGGCGATTTTGCCGTCAATCACCCCCAGCTCACGCAGTTTTGCCGCCGTGACGCCAGCCGGGCCAAAGTGAGCGATAAAGACATCGGCCCGGTACGGCTGGGCCGTTTGCCCGCAAATGGCGGATAAGATCAGGTTGCGGGCCTCCGCCCCATAGCGCGACATATTCAGCGCCCGCCACGTCGAGGCGCGATGCAGGCCGCGCAGCGTCTGTCCGGCGCGATGGCGCAGTTTGTTCATCCGTCCGGCGGGTTCGTCCTGCAACCAGCGGGTTTTCGCCTCCAGCCCATACTGGGTATACGCCGCATGGGTGTTTTGCGTATCGCCCTTTTGCAGGGCGATAATCTCCACGTCATACCCCATATCGATAAACGCGGTGATTTGGTTCAGCACAAAAGTTTCAGACGACAGCGGAAATTTCAGTAAGAAGAAACCAACCTTCATTTCCCCTCCCGGACGCGGTCGAGGACGGATTTCACCATGCCAATACCTTTTTCGCGTTCGGCTTTCACCGCCACCGCCAGACGTTCGTTGATCGCAGGCAGCTGGCCGAGCGTGTCGCCCACCATCGCACCCAGCGAACCGTCCAGCAGATGACGAATATCGACGGCCATTTCCGGCATACCGAGCTGCTGCATAATGCCCGCGGACTTGTGTTCGTAGTTGATGGCGATGGCTGGCGTGCCGAAGTTCATCGAGATAATGGCCGAGTGCAGACGCGTGCCCACGGTCAGGTCGCAGGCGGAGAGCAGCTTGCCCATCTCCAGGTCGTTCAGTTCGTCCATCACCACGTGGTAGCGGGACGGGTCGTTCACCAGGTTGCGCAGGTTGAGCGCCACCATGCGGTCATCTTTGTTGTAGCTGTCAATACCGGTACAGGTGGAGAGCGCCAGCACCTGGTAACCGCTGTCCAGCACGCGGTTCACCACCTCGGCAAAGGCTTTTTCATACGCAGCCTGAGTCGTGCCGAGGCGTTTATCGAAGGGCGCAAGTTCACGCAGGGTAATGGCGACGGTTTTCTGTTTTGCCGCCACGTCCAGCCAGTGCTGTACCGCGTAGCTGGCCTGGAAGCTGTCATCCTGATGATCTACCAGCCAGGCGGTGTCTACGCCGTGCTCCACTTTGGTGGTGTCGATTTCGCTACGTTTCATCATGTCGAGGCTGACCGATTCACGCAGGATCAGCGCGTCACAGTGGCCGAAGACATAGTTCGCCAGCTGGTTGAACTGCGGATCCTGGAACGGCCCGACGCTGTGGCCGATCATAAACAGCGGTTTTTTCGCCATAAAGGTGCAGAGCGCATGCTCAAACTGTGGCACGCCGTACAGGTCGACGAAGAACGAACCGCCCACCTGAATAATGGCGTCATAGCCGGACAGCAGACGCACGAAATCGGTAAAGCCCTGCGCGATGGCGATGTTGCGCAGCTTGCCGGTGTCGGTTACGCGAGAAAGCAGCACCTGATGCTGGTAGCGGCGACGCAGTACTTTCTTCACGCGCCCCATCACGCCCGCAGCGTTGTTGTGCTGTTTCATCTGGCTGTAGAGCGGGTCGCCCATCACCGGGCGGTTCAGTAACCAGGATGAGCTGACCGGATAACGGCTCATCACATCCACTTCTGTCTCAGGCTTAAGGGTGTTAATTGCATCCAATAAACCGCGCAGGATGGCGCTGTCGCCACGGTTGCCGCAGGTATGGTTGCCAAGAATAAGTAATTTCATAATGGCCTCGTAAAATTAGCCTGCGCGAAGCAGCGTTTTCATTTTTTCGTTACGGCAAAACTGGCGCTTTATCTCAACCACCAGCGCATTGCGTGACAGTACAATCATCACGCCGAATGCCAGCGCGCCTGCCGCGACCTGCACCGCAAGCAGCGCCGCCAGCGGCAGATGCCCGTTGAGCACCACGCCCAGGCCGTAGCTCACCGCCAGAGTCGGTAAGGAGAGATAAAACGGCAGCCACAGGCTGAGAATGTACTGACGGTAGCTGGAGCCCAGCACCGGTTTGATCATCACGAAGTAGCTCAGCACGGTATTAACGATCTGCACCAGCAGGAAGCCGAGCGTCACGCCAATGGCGCCCGCCATGTGCCCGCCCACAATAATTGCCGGAATAAACAGGAAGGTTTTAAACACGTTGAACTTGAAGCTGATATCCACGCGCGCCTTCGCCATCAGCAGAGAACCAATTGGATTCCCCACCGAGCGCAGCAGCCCCACAACGCACAGCAGTTGCAGGATCGGGATGATGCTGTTCCACTTCTCGCCAAACACCAGCGGTACGAAATTGCTGGCGACCACCATCAGCCCCAGCAGTACCGGGAAGTTGATGATCCCCACCACGGAGAGCAGCTTGTAAAAGTTCACACGCAGCTTCTCGGTATCGTCCTGAATTTTGGCGAACGCCGGGAACAGCACGCGGGTAATGATTGGGTTGAGCTTCATCGGTGGGACAACCGCGACGTTATACGCCAGGTTGTAGCCGCCCGCGACGCTCGCGCCCAGAATGCGCGCCAGCACCAGCGTAGAGAGGTTAGTATTCACATAGTTGATAATGCTGTCTGCCGTCAGCCACGCGCCGAAGCGCAGGTTGGATGAAACAGACGCCAGCGAAAAATGCAGTCCCGGGCGATAAATCTTGCGGCCAAAGAAGCCAAACAGCAGCGTGCGCACGGCAGAGTTAACGAGGTAGCCGAGAATGGCGGTCATCGCCAGCGGCCAGAAATGGGCGCTGACAACGGTGAAGGTAAAGCCCGCCAGCACGGCGCTGGTTTCAATCATGCCGATCTTGTTGAACTCCAGCTCTTTCTGCATCAGCGCGCGGAACTGCTGCCCGTGCGGGATCACCACGAAAGCAAACGACAGGGTGCGCATCAGCGGCGCCAGGTCTGGGTTATGCAGCACGCCGGCAATCACATCGCTCAGCAGGAACACCAGCACAAAGACGAAGATACCCAGCCCAACGTTCAGCCAGTAGAGGGTGGTCAGCTCAAGATGGCTGATCTCTTTGCGCTGGATAATGGAGTTGGCGATACCAAAGTCCGACAGCGTATCGGCCAGGGCGATAATCACCAGCGAGACGGTCAGCAGACCAAACTGGTGGTTATCGATAATGCGCGCCAGCACCGTCATCTGCACCAGGCCGAGGCCAATGATGACGATGGTGGCCATGGCTGACCATTTTGCGCCGCTGATGGTTTTTTCTCGTAAGCTCATCTTAGTACGCCGCTTTGTTCACGAAGCCTTTGAAAATGGTCAGAAAAACAATCTTGATATCGAACCAGAGGCTCCACTCGCGGATGTACTCCAGATCGAACTCGATGCGTTTTTCCATTTTTTCCAGCGTGTCGGTCTCGCCGCGCCACCCGTTGATCTGCGCCCAGCCGGTGATGCCTGGCTTCACCTTATGGCGCAGCATGTAGCCTTCAATCAGGGTACGGTACTGCTCGTTATGGGCCACGGCGTGAGGACGAGGCCCGACGATGGACATCCCGCCGGTGAACACGTTGATGAACTGCGGCAGCTCATCGAGCGAGGTACGGCGCAGGAAGTTACCCACGCGGGTGACGCGCGGATCGTTCTGCGTCGCCTGGGTCACCACCTTGTCGTTCTCCATCACCTTCATGGAGCGGAATTTCCACACCATGATCGGCTTACCGTCCATGCCGTAGCGGGTCTGACGGAAGATGATCGGCCCCGGAGAGCTGAGCTTCACCGCCAGCGCAATGCAGCACAGCACCGGGGAGATGAGCAGCAGGATCAGGGACGAAAGTACGATATCCTCCACGCGCTTCAGCACGCGGTTAATCCCCGACAGCGGCGTGTCGTACAACGGAACAACCGGTACCCCGTTCACCTCTTCAATACGGGAGTGGAGAATATTGAAGGTAAACACGTCAGGGATGAGGATCACCGAGCAGGTGGTATCGGCAAGCTCGCGCATCAGTGTCTTGATGCGGGATTCATCTTTCATCTGCATGGCGATGTAGACGTTGTGAATTTTGCCGGCTTTCGCGTCTTCTATCAGCTGTTCGTAGCTGCCCGCCCAGTCAGATGGTACGCCGCCGGCCTTCGCGTCGTGATAAACCCCCACCACTTCAAAACCTAACCACGGCTCTTTGCGGAAGCTGTCGAGCAACACCTGTCCCACCGGCAGGTCGCCCGCCACGGCAACAAAGCGACGGTTATACCCACGGTTGCGCAGCCAGCCCGCGCCAAAGCGGATCAGCGAGCGGCAGACCACCATGCCAACGCTGGTTAACAGATACCAGCAGAGATAGGTCACAAGCCGATTATCAAAATCATGGCTGAACGCCACCAGGCCTGCGCTGAAAATCAGGCTTAAGGTCCAGTTCTGGAGCAGCAGCATCAGTTCGGTGGTCATTTTGACGCCGCGCCATGAACGATAAAAATCGGTCATGCCGCCGATCATCTGAAACACCACCAGCGCAATCAACGCCATCAGCAAGTGCATGTATAAGAACGACTGCCCGCTGACCCAACACACCGCCCACAGTCCGCCGACCATGATGGTGATATCAGAAAAACGCTGCACCATAGAGATTAACGATGCATTCGTTCTCGCTCGTTCGCGCTTTTTTAGATTTGTCATCGTTGTTCCTTTAGTTCTAAACCTTACCCCTCGCCCCTCACCCCGGCCCTCTCCCCAAAGGGGAGAGGGTGTTCAAGTTCCCTCTCCCCTTTGGGGAGAGGGTTAGGGTGAGGGGTAAGGTTTTCTTTTTACTGATTCAACAGCGCCAGAATGTCCTTCGTTCGGGCTTCCATCAGCGCGGTATCGGCGCGGGACTCAACGTTCAGGCGCACCACCGGCTCAGTGTTGGAAGAGCGCAGGTTGAAGCGCCACTGCGGGAACGCCATGCTGATACCGTCGGTACGGTCAATCTCCAGCGCATGAATGGCAAAGTGCTGTTCGACGCGGGCGATGGCCTCGGCTGGTTGTGCCAGTTTGCTGTTGATCTCCCCGCTCGCCGGGAAGGCCGCCATGCGGTCGCGCACCAGTTCGCCCAGGCTCTGTCCTTTCAGGCACAGCAGCTCAGTCACCAGCAGCCACGGGATCATCCCGCTGTCGCAGTAGGAAAAATCACGGAAATAGTGGTGGGCGCTCATCTCGCCGCCGTAGATGGCGTCTTCCTCGCGCATACGCTCTTTGATAAACGCGTGGCCGGTTTTGGACATCACCGGCTCGCCGCCCGCGGCCTTCACCACGTCGACGGTGTTCCAGGAGAGGCGCGGATCATGAATGATCTTCGCCCCCGGATTTTTCTCAAGGAACGCTTCCGCCAGCAGGCCAACGATGTAGTAGCCTTCGATAAACTGCCCTTTCTCGTCGAACAGGAAGCAGCGGTCGAAATCGCCGTCAAAGGCGATACCCATATCGGCGCCGTGCTCAATCACCGCGTTGCGGGTGTCGTCGCGGCACTCCGGCAGCAGCGGGTTAGGAATACCGTTCGGGAAGTTGCCGTCAGGCGTGTTGTGCACTTTGACGAAGGTCACCGGCACGTTCAGCGCCTTAAAGCGGGCTTCAAGTGCATCGACAACCGGGCCTGCCGCGCCGTTGCCAGAGTTAATCACCAGCTTCAGCGGTTTGAGGTTCGCCACGTTGATGTAGCCCAGCAGGTGGTCGATGTACTCTTTTTGCAGGTTGATCTGCTTATAGCTGCCGCGCTTCGCTTCGTTCACCGGCGGGAAGTCGTTGGCCTCGGCCAGACGCTGCACGTCGCGCAGGCCGGTATCGCCGCTGATAGGACGCGCGCCCTTGCGCACCAGCTTCATGCCGTTGTAGTCCATCGGGTTATGGCTGGCCGTCACTTCGATACCGCCGTCCACGCCCAGGTGGAAGGTGGCAAAATAGATCTCTTCGGTACCGGAAAGTCCAATGTCCAGCACGTCGACGCCCGCGTCCTGTAGCCCTTTCGCCAGCGCCAGCTTCAGGGATTCGCTGGTGAGACGCACGTCGCCACCCAGCACGATAGTTTGTGGTTTCAGGTATTCGCCGTACGCGCGGCCGATGCGCCACGCAATGTCTTCGTTCAGCTCTTCGCCCAGCTTGCCGCGAATATCGTAGGCTTTAAAACAGGTTAATTTTTCCATGATGACCCCTTTTTCAGGCAACAGTTGGCCCGCCCGTTAACAGGCTTAATTGTTTTTTATTCATTCGTAGGCCGGATAAGCGAAGCGCCATCCGGCGTTAAGACGGCGCTACACCCGCCCGTAGCGGTCCTGGAAGCGCACGATATCGTCCTCTTCCAGATAAGAGCCGGAACGCACCTCAATTAAGTCGAGTGGAATTTTCCCCGGGTTTTCCAGGCAGTGCGTGGCACCCAGCGGAATATAAATGGATTCGTTTTCACCGAGCAGCTTCACTTCACCGTTGATGGTCACTTTGGCGGTTCCCGCCACCACTACCCAGTGTTCGGCGCGGTGATGGTGCATCTGCACCGACAGCCCTTCTCCAGGCTTCACGGTGATGCGTTTCACCTGATAGCGCTCGCCAGCGTCGATGGAGTCATATTTGCCCCACGGGCGGTAGACTTCACGGTGAATATGGTGTTCGTGGCGGCCATCGGCCTTGATCTTCTCCACCACTTTTTTAACGTCCTGCACGGCATTACGGTCGGCAATCAGCACCGCGTCTTTGGTCTGCACGACCACCAGATCTTTCACCCCTACCGTGGTGACAAGGCCAGATTCGGCGTAGACGTAGCTGTTTTCCGTTTTGTGGCTGATCACATCACCGTGATGGACGTTACCCTCCGGGGTATGCGCGCTAATCTCCCACAGTGACGACCAGGAGCCAACGTCGCTCCAGCCCGCATCCATCGGCACCACTACCGCATCTGCCGTACGTTCCATCACCGCATAGTCAATGGACTCTTCCGGACAGGCGAGGAAGGCTTCTTCGTCCACGCGGATAAAATCAAGATCCGGATCCACCACCGCCATCGCTTTTTCGCAGGCATTTAAGATATCCGGGCGATATTTTTCCAGCTCTTCCAGGTAGCGACCGGCGCGGAACAGGAACATACCGCTGTTCCAGTAGTATTCACCGCTGGCCACGTAGGCCTGGGCGGTTTCCAGATTCGGTTTTTCGACAAACTGCGCCACGTCAAAGGCCACGCTGTCGCCTTCACCAGGCGTAACGCTGCCGCGGCGAATGTAGCCATAGCCGGTTTCCGGAAGATCCGGCACGATGCCGAAGGTCACCAGCTTGCCGTTCTCAGCGTAAGGAATCGCTGCGCGAACCGCGTCGCGGAAGGCGTCTTCCTGCTGAATAACGTGGTCAGCCGCCAGCACCAGCATCAGCGGGTCGCAGTCCGGGCTGCTGCGTTTTGCTGCCAGCGCCGCAAGAGCAATAGCAGGCGCGGTGTTGCGTCCGGCAGGCTCCAGAATGATATTTTCGGTCAGTTTATTCAGCTGGCGCAGCTGCTCGGCAACGATAAAGCGGTGCTGCTCGTTACAGATCACCACCGGGCTTTCACACTCCACGCCGTGCAGACGGTTAACCGTCGTTTGCAGCATGGTGAGGTCGCCCTTCAGGCACAGAAATTGTTTTGGATAAAGCACGCGGGACAGTGGCCACAACCGGCTCCCGGATCCACCCGCCATTACGACCGGATACAAAGTGGTTTGACTCATGATTTATCCCCGTATATCTGCAATAAATTGGCTCAGCACGTTCTCTTTCTCGAGCGTGCGTTCGGCATATTCACGTGCCACCGTGTTCTCTTTTGGCATGGCGAGTGCCTGCTCAATTCCGGTCACCAGCGCAGGAACCGATTCTGGCTCTACGCAAACGGCAATGCCCGGGTAGCTGTTGCACAGCTGGCCTAATTCTGTTGCGGCTTCTGCCGTAATCACCGCATTTCCGCCCACTGCCAGAATGTTGGTCAGCTTGGACGGCAGCACCGCATCCGCCGCGCCGCGTTTTTGCACCACCAGATGGCAATCCGCCATTTTCAGCAGCGCGGGCAGCGCGTCATAAGACTGAAGCGGGAAGAAGCGGATGTTGGTCAGTCCGCGCTCGCTGGCCATTTTTTCCAGCCGCGCTTTACCCCCGCCCTGCCCGACTATCACGAACATCCACGGGTGTTCGCTCAGCTGAAGCGCGGCGTCAATCACGCTCTCCAGCCCCTGTTTTTCACCGATGTTGCCTGAGTAAAGAATGATTTTTTGATCTTCAGGCAAACCGAGCTGCGCGCGTAACGCCTGCGCATCCTGGTCTGTCACATCGCGGAAACGCGCCACTTCGGACCAGTTCGGAAAGAAGATCACCTTCTCCGCCGGGACACCCTTCTCCTGCGCCTTGTTCATCATCGAGCGCGAAATGGTCGAGACGTAATCCACGTTGTGCAGGCCGCTGCGCTCAAAGGCGCTGGCGAGCTTCGCCACCTTGCCGCCCTTGCCTTTCCCGGCCATCCCCAGTCCGAGCATGGCGTCCACTTCATAATCCTGAATGTGCAGCAGGGTGCGCGCGCCGGAGAGTTTGCCCAGCAGGCGCATGCCTGGCGTGCAGAACAGCGTCGGCACCACGCCGATGATGCGATCCGGCTTCCAGCGACGTTGCGCCATCAGCGGGAAAAAACTGCTCAGGGCAAAGCTGCCCAGATGAATTAAACGTTTCAGCGTCGAGGGCTGTTTCGGCACGTAGAGCGGGCAGCGCCAGACGGTCGCAGCCCCCTCTTCGCGGCGGTAGCGCCAGCTGGAATAGCGTTCGCCTACCTTCCACTCCGGGTAATACGGCGGGGCGGTAATCACCCGCACGTCATGTCCCTGGCTCGCCATCCACTCGACCATCTCGCCGGTGTATTTCCCGATACCGGTAAGCTCCGGCGAGTAGTTAATTCCGTAGACGAGGATTTTCATAGGCCTGGTACCTCGGCCTGACGTTCCGCAAGGAAGTACGCCCGACTGTTGTCATGGACGTTGTCGCTTGCCAGCAGCGCCTCTGGCGTTAACCAGCGGTAATCGTCATGCTGAGAATCAGGCAGACGCAGGTCTGCCTCACTCACCTTCAGGCGGAACCCCAGCACGACATAGTGCGTGGTGAATCCGGTGCCCGAAAAGTTATCGTCATAGAAGTGCTGCCAGACCCCGTAAAACTGGCCCGCTGCCATCGGCAGTTGCAGGCCCAGTTCCGCCAGAGTGAGACGCTCAAACGCATCGCTTAGCGTCTCATCCTTCTGCACGCGCCCGCCGGGCACGAACCAGAAGCCCTGTGCAGGACGATTGGTTCGTTTCCCCAGCAAGAACTCGCCGCGTTCGTTCTCCACGATCAAATCAATTGAGATGAGCGGAGTGGAACGCACCACCGTGGCAAAATCTTCCTGACTTAAAAACATCATTACCCCCGGAAGCGGTGCTGGTTTTCCAGGAACCACTGGTAGGTGCTGGCCAGCCCCTGCTCCAGTGAGACCTCGTGATACCAGCCCAGCTGATGCAGACGGGTCACGTCCAGCAGCTTGCGCGGCGTGCCGTCCGGTTTGGTGGCATCAAACACCACGCGTCCTTTGTAGCCCACCACCTGCGCGATGGTCTGCGCCAGCTCGCGAATGGTGCAGTCCACGCCGGTCCCGACGTTAATGTGCGACAGCATCGGCTCGGTGTTTTCCTGCCACACCTCGCGATCCAGCTCCATGACGTGAATGCTGGCAGCCGCCATATCGTCCACGTGCAGGAACTCGCGCATTGGCGTACCGCTGCCCCACACCACCACGTCCGGGGCGTTTTCGGCAGTCGCCTCGTGGAAACGACGCAGCAGCGCCGGGATCACGTGCGAATTACTCGGGTGGAAGTTGTCGTGCGGTCCGTAGAGGTTGGTCGGCATCACCGAGCGATAGTCGCGGTTATACTGACGGTTGTACGATTCACACAGCTTGATCCCGGCAATTTTGGCAATCGCGTACGGCTCGTTGGTGGCTTCCAGCGTGCCCTGCAGCAGTTCGCTCTCGGCGATCGGCTGCTTCGCCATTTTTGGGTAGATACAGGATGAACCGAGGAACAGTAGCTTGTTCACGTTGTGCAGATGCGCCGCGTGAATGATGTTGCTCTCAATCATCATGTTCTCGTAGATGAAATCCGCCGGGTAGGTGTTGTTAGCGACAATGCCGCCCACCTTCGCCGCCGCCAGATACACCTGGTCGATACGTTCGCTGGCGAAGAAGTCCTGCACCGCTTTGCTGTCAAGCAGGTTCAGCTCGTCGCGGGTGCGAACAATCACCTCAACGTCGCCGCGCTGTTCAAGCTGGCGGACAATCGCGGAACCCACCATTCCGCGATGACCGGCGACAAAAATACGTTGTTTTGTCATTCTCAGGACTCCAGCGCGATGGCAACCTCGTAGCCATGGGACTTGAGCAGGGAGTGTTTTTTCGCTGCTTCAAGATCTTTGGCCACCATCTCGGATACCATTTCTTGCAGGGTGGTTTCTGGTTTCCAGCCCAGCTTCTCGTGCGCTTTGGTTGGGTCGCCCAGCAGGGTTTCCACTTCAGCAGGACGGAAGTAACGCGGATCCACCTGAACAATCACGTCGCCTGGCTTCACGCCCGGTGCGTCGTGGCCGGTCACGGAAACAACGATACCCTTCTCTTCCACGCCGGTGCCTTCGAAGCGCAGCTTGATGCCCAGCTGTGCCGCAGCCATCTCAACGAACTGACGTACGGAGTACTGCACGCCGGTCGCGATCACGAAGTCTTCTGGCTGTTCCTGCTGCAGCATCATCCACTGCATTTTCACGTAGTCTTTCGCATGGCCCCAGTCACGCAGGGAGTCCATGTTGCCGAGGTGCAGGCAAGACTCCAGGCCCTGAGCGATGTTGGCGATAGCGCGGGTAATTTTACGGGTCACGAAGGTTTCGCCACGACGTGGGGATTCGTGGTTGAACAGAATGCCGTTACAGGCGTACATGCCGTAGGATTCACGGTAGTTCACAGTGATCCAGTAAGCGTACAGTTTCGCTACCGCGTACGGAGAACGTGGGTAGAACGGCGTGGTCTCTTTCTGTGGAATTTCCTGCACCAGGCCGTACAGCTCAGAGGTAGATGCCTGATAGAAACGGGTTTTCTTCTCAAGACCCAGAAAGCGAATCGCTTCCAGCAGACGCAGGGTACCCATCGCATCCACGTCAGCGGTGTATTCCGGGGATTCGAAGGAGACCGCAACGTGGCTCATCGCGCCCAGGTTGTAGACTTCATCCGGCTGTACTTCCTGCAGGATGCGGGTCAGGTTGGAGGTATCGGTCAGGTCGCCGTAGTGCAGGTGGAATTTCGGGTTCGCCGCGTGAGGATCCTGATAAATATGATCGACACGTTCGGTGTTAAATGAAGACGCACGACGTTTAATACCGTGTACTTCATACCCTTTTTCCAGCAGTAACTCTGCCAGGTAAGAACCATCCTGCCCGGTAACGCCGGTGATGAGAGCGACTTTAGACATGTTTATATTCCTCTACTTATGAATTTAATCAGTTTCAACGCGTTCGCGTATCACCACTGCGGGGTTGCCACGGCAAATTTTATTTGCCGGTAGCGATTTAAAAACGCTGCTGCGGGCACCGACTACCGTGCCATCGCCAACAGAAACACCGGGTGCAACAAAGACGTCTGTTGCCAGCCAGCATTTTTCACCGATCACAACAGGCGAAGCGGTAATATCAAAATGCGGGCTCATAAAATCGTGGCTGCCGGTGCACAAATAACACTTCTGTGAAACCACCGAATTTGCGCCAATCGTAATCTCGCCAAGGGTATATAACACCGCGTCATCCCCAACCCAGGCGTAATCCCCAAGCGTTAATTTCCAGGGATAAGTAATTTTCACCGAAGGACGAATGACTACGTTTTTTCCTATTTTTGCGCCAAACAGACGCAGTAAAAATGCGCGCCAGCGGTACAGTATTTGCGGCGACCAGGCAAATAACGTAGCCTGTACAGCCCACCACAGTTGAACTTTAATACCGCTCCCGCCCCGAAAACCTTTCGGCACGGAGAATCCATTTAATTTCTGCATTACGTTTCCTTATATCTCAGGCTTTGTTATATAAGGCTTTCGCTTTACCCGTCGTTTTCAGACGTAAGAAATAAGATAATTCCGCCCAGAACCCCGGTACGCGTAATATTTTACGCTGCACGTTTTTGGCATCCTGGCACAATTCCAGATTATTCGAGGTTGACACGCCGCCCATTGAAAATTCGGATACCAGTCCTTTAATTCGACGGAACGGGTAGCCAGATTTGTACAGGCTGGCGGCCAGGGCATAATCTGATGACACTTTATATTGCAAATCGTAAGGCTGCTTTTTCAGGCCGCTCATCGGAAAGAAAATAGCCTGATGGCTTGCCGGCAAGCTGTGGTAGATATACCAGCCTGGTTTCGCGCCGCGCAGGACTTTTTTCCCCTCGCCGAAATCAAGCAGCGCATCACCGATAAACATGGCATCTTCTTTCTGGCGCGCCAGCTGGCGTGCAAACAGCGCCACATCTTCATGGAACACGTCGCCGGAATTGAGGAAGATGGCGTAGCGCCCCTGCGCCATGTTGATGCCTTTATTCATGGCATCGTAAATGCCTTTATCTTTCTCGCTGATGTAACGTAAGTTGAACTCACCGTTAAGTTTTTCCAGGAACTCCGCCGTGCCGTCGTTCGAGCCGCCATCGACCACGATCCACTCAAAGGTGAGGCTCGGATCGCGCGCCAGGTTGCGCAGCGAGCGCCAGGTTTTTACCACCCCTTCGTGGTTACGAAAGGCGACAGTAATGACGCTAAGAAACATAAATCACCTCATTTCTTCATACGCTCGTAATATTCAGCGCTTTGCGCAAAATAAACGGACATACAATTAAGAATGCATATTCCGGGCTAAATATTGACCCGGTAAAAAACAACGACACCGGTGTGAACAGATAAAGTTGCACGCGAAAGTTCTGGTTATCACCAAACGCGTTAATCATCATTTTGAAAACTTTAAACAGATACCACAGTGTCAACAGTACGGCGAACCAGGAAAAATAGATAATTAACAGATACAGACCATTGTCTATGGTTTTACCGACATCCGCACCGTTAAAGATTCCGAATGATGCAACATATTCGTAAAGTGAGCCGAATCTTACTACGCCATCAATATGGGTTAAGGAATAACCCACCATCACCAGTGGACCAATGATGCGATAATAGGACGACGAACCTTCCGTTCCCAAATCACCCAGACGTTCAGAAATGTACGGGAAGGCGAATATTACGCCCACTAAAAATACCGTCAGAGAAATGATCGCCAGCGGCAGTTTTTTCTTAATCGCCTCTTTGTTCAGGTACTGGAACGCCCACTCCAGCAGGTAAAACAGAATAAACGTCATTACCCCTGAGAACGACCCTGACAGAACGATTCCTGCAAGAATCATAGCATCGGTCTTGGGGGTTTTGATACCGAACTGTTTGATGCTGAGCCAAATTGAGATTAATGCCAGAGCAAAAAACGCCGGTTCAAAATAGAGCGCAGTGGTACGCTTGCCACCAAACTTAATGAAGTTCAGTACATAGCTGTTACTGTATATAAGATATTTCGAAATTATTTCCATCAGGCTACTGCCGCCTGTGAGAATAATTTGCGCCATCTCCAATGCCGCAAGCATAACAATCAGCCCGACGACAATATAAAAGAACCTGAGGATTTTCCTATAATTGTGCGGAGAGATAGTTTTAAAACGAATACTCCACACCATGCCAATAATGATAACGATATAAACAAACAGCATGGTGGAGGTGACATATTTGCTGGCGTCCAGCGACTGACCAAAGATGTAGTTAAACGCCGTCAGACCAAACCCGATCCCCAGCGCAATCATCAGCTTTTTGAGGTTAAGCTTATCAACGTATAGCAACAGCAGAACCGGCAGGAAGGTGACGATGGTGATTGGGAAGCTTTCACCGAGCTGGGCAATCTTGACGTTGACCAGCAGGTAGATCAGCGGCAGCAGCAGATAACTACAGATTCTGATAGAACGAGACATACTCCTCCAGCATCTGTTGTCCACTGTACGCTTTGCGGCTGCGGTTGCGGAACGATTCCAGGTCCGTGCCAAAAACAGCCTGCGCGATATCGGCCTTCGACAGCTGCACCAGCGGCAGCACCTCGTTCTCACTGAAGGTTTTACCGCCGGATTTCTCCAGCACTTCGCGCGCCGCGTCGCTGTGGGTGGCAATGACCGGCACGCCAATGGAGAGCGCTTCGCACAGGATCAGCGGGTAGTTGTCCACTCGAGAGCTGAACACCAGCGCGTCCATACCGTTGAGCGCGCTCATCAGTTTGCGCTTGTCGGTTTCAAACCCGTGATTCACCACGTTTGCGCCTTCGAACGGCGAGAATTTGCCGAAGGTATGCAGTTCAATTTTGTCGCCGAGCGCCATCATGTCGCGCACCAGCTGTTGGTTGGTTTTGCCGTCGTAGCGCAGGTCATGGGCGACGACAGCGATTTTCGGCTTGCCCGTGGTAATGGCTACGGGCGTCAGTTCGGCCAGGATCTCTTCCGTCGCCACATCAATACCGTTGTTGATAATCTGGCAGCGCCCTGCTCCGTACAGGCTATTGAAAGCATCTGCCACGTGCTGGCTTGGAGAGATAAAGGTGCAGCCGAGCGAGAGCATGTCGCGGAACAGCTGACGCTTGCCCTCAACCAGCTGATGCGCGCGATCGACCTTCACCGGCGGATAGTTGCTGAGCGTAGGGCATTTCTGGCAGTTATCTTTCCAGCCTTCGCAGCCGTCGGTAAAGGCGCAGCGTCCGGTCACGCTCCAGTGGTCGTGTAGCGTCCAGACGAAACGGGTGTCCGGCTTGTGCGCCTTCACTTTGCCACAAAACGCTACCACCTCTTCCAGATTCAGCCAGTAGCTGTGTAGCACGTGGAAGTGCAGCACAACCGGCCCGCGGGTGCGGGTGACGGTGCGGTAGAGATTATTCAGGTTGCCGAACAGGTCGCGGTTAAACAGGCGGAACAGCGCAATATTGGCGATGGAGGTCAGACGTGGCGTCTGCTTCAGCACCTGCGGATAGTTATCATGGCTGACGCTTTTCTTGCCGCCCTTGCCGTAACCGTAAACAAAGCGCGACTGTAATCCTTTTTGCAGCGCGCGCTGGTGCAGATCCAGCGCTACGCCTGCCGCCCCGCCCTCTGCGAGGCGTACGTTAAATTGCAGAATGTTCATTTAATCACCTTCACGCGGGCTTTCTCGCCCACCACCAGCGCATTGTCCGGAATGCTGTCCAGCACCACGCTGCCTGCGCCAACCGTCACGTTATTGCCCACGGTAATCTCCCCGATCATCACCACGTTGGCGCCCAGCTCGACGTTATTGCCAATCACCGGGCAGGCCAGGCTGTCTGGCCCACGGTTGCCGATTGTCACCCCGTGGCGAATGGTGAAATCATCACCCGCGACGACGAACTTGTTGATGACGACCGCATAGCCGTGATGAATGGTAAAGCGGCGGCCAATGGTGGCAGCGGCCTGAATTTCATAGCCAAAAAAGCATTCGGTGATGATGCGGTACAGCACCAGCACCGGCGCGGCCCAGATGTTGTTCAGCACATTTTTTTTGCGCCACACCGAGCAAAAGTGCGCAATACGGTAGGCCAGAACCATGCAGCACGGGCGCAGGCTCCAGCTGTTAGCGCGGCAATCTTCCAGAAACATTATTTCCCCCGAAGCCCGTCAGCCAGACGCTTGCCGTTACGCACCGACAGCAGCGTCAGCAGCGTGCGCCAGTTCATGCGCTTATTGCGGATCTGATAGAGGGTAAAGAGCTGATACTTCCGACTGGCACGGTCAAACTTGTCCTTGTGCTTGCGGTAAAAATGGAAGTAGCCCGAGAATTTTTTCGGTGACGAGGTGATCTGCATCTCCCCGTGGTTGATGTGCAGGATCTGCGTGGCCTCTTCCACCTTCCACGGCTCGCCGTACTCCACCACCATCCGCAGGAAAATGTCGTAATCCTGTGCGGCCTTCAGCTCGGTATCGAACAGACACTCCTTAAAGCGCCAGGCCCAGGTAAACACCTGGTTGCCGATAATGTTGCGCTTGTAGAACAGGCGGCGGGAATACGGTGATTTCGGATACAGCGGCAGGCTGGCCGGCTGCGAATAGACCTCGCCCTGACAGACATAGTCGTTGGCATACAGAAACGCGTGGGTCACCAGCTGCGCTTTGTGCGACAGGAAGATCGACAGACGGTTTGGCGTCCATTCGTCATCATCGTCGATACCGGTCAGATACTGCCCTTTCGCCTGCATAATCGCCTGATTGCGCACCGCGCACGCCCCGGAGTTGATGGCGTTGTGCATGTACACCACGCGCGGGTCGTTCAGGTCTTCGACAAACTTTTGTAGCTGTTCGTAAGAGGAGGAACAGTCATCCACGATAATCAGTTCCCAGTTATCGTAATCCTGACGCAGGACCGATTTAATCGCGCGGATCGCCAGCTGCTGACGATTCCATGTCGGCATATAGATAGAAATCAAAGGGCGTTGTGTGCTCATGTATTCCTCCTGCCCCTCACCCCGGCCCTCTCCCCGGCGGGGAGAGAGTGAAAGACCGCACCAGGCAGTCCCCTCTCCCCTCAGGGGAGAGGGTTAGGGTGAGGGGTGTGGGGTGTGTTTTGTTATTTAGAGTCAGACTTGTATTCGTACTCGTAGTAGCCGTAATCCTGATAACCCGT
>OFLK01000085.1_pt1 | contig 63488 bp, 56 predicted proteins | sample 1540851 | NCBI WGS metagenome assembly OFLK01 (sample SAMEA4413042, study PRJEB24355) | metagenome | biome: human; feature: gut; material: faeces | place: United Kingdom | collected 2010 | reverse complement strand
GCCGGGATTGCGGGAAACAGGTCAAGTTAGGCAAGCACTATGGGAAATACAGCAATTTTAGTATCCCCCCATATGTCAGCAACAAACTAAGGGGGGAAATAAAAAATGCAGGCTATTGTTTTTTATCAAGAAAATTAAACAGCAAGCGACCATCTTCTTCAGTGGTATATGTTACCTTTAATGGCGTCTTCTCATTAATTTTCTTCAGAGCAGGTTCCAGGAAGGTACGCTTCATTTCAGCAATATTGTTTTTCTGCGAGGCAGGGAGCATAAACCTTTCACATAACCAGTCATGTGTGGTGATCCAGACACCAGTGCTCCGGAACTGACACAGGCTTTCATAAAGCCGGATGACACGAACACTATTAAGCTGGCCACAGTCATAGAGAGAATAGGTAGTGAACTGGGAGGTTAAGCCGACAAGGAATGGCATGACCTTGTAGTTAAATTCAATCTGCCAGGAACCCCGACCTCGCTTCATTCCTGCTTCAGCCAGCCACGGACGTTTAACTTCTTCAAACTCACCTTCTTTTGGATAAAAGGTAACCGTTGATTCGCCCAGAGCATTTACCCCAGCCTTCACATCACGACTGGCGACAGACGTAGCGACATTGAAGTATTTGACGTAATCGGAAACGCTGATTTTGAAGAGCGGCAATACGTCAGAGTCATCTTCCTGGTTGTCATTAAAATAGGCCTGCATGAGGCATAACCACAGCACACGTTTTGCCTGAAGAGGCAGGTAATATGCAGCTTCGGTCAATTCGTTAGATTGCTTTATACTGGCGCGTTTTTTAAACGTTTTAGTAGCTGGCAAGAGTGCTTGAGTATCCATTTCAATGCCTATGGGTAAATTTTTACCCACCCATAATGACAGTGAAAACAGAAATTGCAAGCTATCGCGATAGTTATCCACCGGAAAAATCTGCACTTTATCCACAAGTGGATAATTGAGAACTGAACTTGACCTCTTTCCCATAGCTTGTTGATGCGTATCCCATAGCTTGTTGACACAAAACCCACGGATACGTGATTAATTTCCCATATTATGTTTACCAGTTGCCCATACAGGCCCCCTCTCAGGCCGCACTGTACGCGGCTTTCAGGCTCCCTAAAAGGTGTAAAATATAGAAAAAGAATAAAAAAATACTTTATAAAAATATGCCCGTGGATAAGTGGATAACCCCGAGAGGGAAGTGATTTTTCAGGCATTTAGCGTAAGCAGAATTTATAAGTTTTGTTCCATGGTGCTTCCTCGCTCACTCGGGGCTTCGCCCTGTCGCTCGGCTGCGGCGAGCACTGCTGGCTCGATCATATCCGTGGGCGGAAGATACTACTCCTCCCCGAGTCGCTCTCCAGAGCCCGCTACAGCGAGACAACCCGCACGAAGATTTCTATCGTCCCTGCAGACATATTCGAATCGTTTTTATTAACACTGGCTCCCGTCGTGACAGAACACTACTTCCTGTAAAAGGGGGACTAAGGCCCCTGAGTCACACACCTAAAATTAATAATGCGGAGTTTTACGATGATGTCATTGCTAGAAACTTTCCTGACTGCTTCTCCCGCTTCTCAGGGGGCAACAATCCTGTTCCTTGCCATGCTGATCTACTGGCAAAAGCGATAAATCCATGCGGGCTGGCCTTTGGCCAGCTTCGCTGTATAAGGGGAAAAATGCGGCATATCCAGACATTTCACTAGGCAACTTGAATTTAGATATCTATGCTTGGGATCCGGTCAACAGGAGGTAACAAGATGAAACTTGAAACTATACAGATAGATAATACCGTAAGGAGTGGTCTTAATTCTTTCACTGACGGGGTGATTATTCGTGATACAAAGGTATTGATCACGCTCAATCTCCCGGATGGACAGAAAACCACTATTGAGGGGGAATGGCGGCATATGTCGGACGCCAACAGGTTGTCAGAACGTATTACGATGCTTCAGCATGCGATCTATGAGCAGTATGAGGAATACAGAGCAGATATTCCCGTCAGCTGGTCCAGATAACTTCTGACAGACCTCACCGGCGAGCATGACGTTCGCCAGCATCATTCTCCTAAGTACTTAAATATTCCCTTTCAGCATGGCTACCGCATCCGCTTCGGGCATCTGAAACTGAACTCGATGCCGTGCAGCAACATCAAGTGCAAACACCTTCGTATAGACTTCCGTCGAGCTAATCGATTTGTGGCCCATCAGGCTCTGCAAAACCTTCAGTGGTATGCCGGCATACAGCATGTGCATCGCGTAGGAGTGACGGAACGTATGGGGGGTCACCGGTACTGAGAACGTCACCCCGTCGGCCGCTGCGGCTTCCACCGCTTCGCTAAGCCAGGTGCGGACGGTACGGTCTGTGATCTCCCAGATACGCGCCTTCTCCATTCTGCCGGTGCGTTTGTTTCGTCTTTCGAGGGGAATTTTCAGGGTGGCCACCATCATCTGCAGCTGACTGACGTAGTGGTGATCGGAAAGGGGAACCAGACGATGGACCTGACTGCCTGCGGGGGCACGACCTGCCGTCCTGGCCGCTTTCTCGGTGCGCTGCTTGAGCGTGGCCAGCTGCACGAACGGATACGGCGGCGCCAGCGAAAAATTCCCCCGGGTCAGCGCGAGCGCTTCATTAATGCGCGCGCCGGTGTTCCACAGCGTCGCCAGCAGCATCTTGCGGTGAAGATCCGGCACGTAATGGAGCAGGGCGCTGACTTCCGGCGCCAGCAGGTATTTCGGGAGTTCATCCTGCACGAGCGCCATCTGACGCAGGGCAAGAGCGGCAGGGTAATCGATGGCTACTGGCAGATTCATCGAGGTGTTCCGTGTGTTATCCCTGATACCTGCCGGGAAATTATTATTCATAGTCTAACTCCTGAGCCATCTACTCAGTAACATCAGGCAACCGTTTATATCGGCGGTAAACATTGTTATTATTCCTAATATGCTCCCAGCGCTTCCGATACAAAACACTCCATGCCGACCAACGGTCGTCAGACAACCTGTCCCCAGGCATATCGCATAGCTGACGTAGCCAACGGGATAAACGTATTGCTTTTAATCCGAGTCTTGCAGACTGCCTGTTAAGTTCGAAAATTCCATACGATCCATCGAAGGGAGTATCTTCATTGAACGCCGCACTTATAGAACTCGCGGCTTCCCTGCAGATGACTGGCAATTCAGCAAGTCTGTACATCAATCCTGGTGGCAGAGAACGCCAGTCCCCAGTAATGGACTCGAAATTGATTTCAGGTAAAGAATACTCAATCCTAATACGTCCATCTTGGTCATATTCCCCTGATTCATTAGCAGAATAAACACAGCGTTGTGCAAAACGCTCCAGCAGAAAAACTAGCTCGGTAGATATAAAGTACAATTCATCGTAACGTTTACGTGCAGCAGTAGCTTCTTCACGCCTGCGGGTAAAACGGTGTGTGAGAGCAACACCCACCAGGGCTGCGCCGGCAGAGGAAATAGCCGTAACGATCTGCGGCCACAGGCTGGCACTGTCCTTCACCACCTTCACGCCCTCAGTCGCAATAAACCAGTCAGCCATGTTTGATCCTTATTGAGAAATCCCGCTACAAAATGGAAAGTATCTCACTCATAACGGATTTGTTAGCGTGATAGCGAACGGCAGAGACAATTTGAGTCCGCTTGGAGATTGACTGGACCGGTCCACTAAGGGATCAAAATGACGAAAGTCAGTCTTTACGCTATGAATCCATCGTCCCTGAGAATACCGACACAAAATTCGCCCTGGAGAAGCAACATAACTGCCATCCAGATAGGTAGAACGCCCTTGCCCGGTAGGACTATGCAGCATCAGCCATAAATCGTTATGACCATAAGTTGTTTGTAGAAGCAGATACATGTCTTTCAATGTCAAATCAAACCATCCTTATAGTCACTAAGAGTAATTATGACGCGCAGCATAATCAGCTAAGCACAACCCTGCGTCTGTCACCCGGATGATTTTCCCCTTCCGTCATCATTTTCAGGATGATAATAAGCAGCCATATAGCCACGCCGTTAAATTACCGGACGGCCGTTCCGGCCGGATCCGACTTTTCACTTTTAGCGAAGTTTCCGGAAGTGTATCACGGCCAGGGAATAAGCAAAGCGTCCTTTTAGGGTGGTGAGCGGCCGATCGCGGGGCAGGGGAGGGACACAACATATAGCGTCACTTTCAGCTGAGAACACCGCTACATCTTGTGTTGCCTGGCCGCTGCGCTGTCGGGGCTGAAGCAGATCCGGAACTCAGGGTTTTCGGATCTTCAAGACGAAGGAAAGATACTGCTGCATATTAAGCAATAATGTAATGAGATTATTGTTATTAAGGTATTAATAACCAAAGCGCACAAAAACATTATTTTTGTTGCCAGTTCTGCATTAATACACCAAAACAAATTCCGCGATCTATCCCGTCCTGTCATGTCAGGTTTAGCGCGCAGGAGTGGTTAAGATAAATCTGATCGGGATGACATAACCCGAATGCAAAGTGGGCTACGATGGAAAGACTGGGCAAACTCAGGGACAACAAGGAGAAAAAAATGGCTCAACTCAGGATCCGGGGCGTCAGAAGCTACGCGCCTGACAGGGATATCTGCTTTGATCTCAGCAGTAAGGTGACACTCATCTATGGCCAGAACGGCTCAGGAAAATCCACGGTATCAGGCTATTTCTATGACCGGCAGGCGGATAAATACCGGCACTGCACCTTTGAGAGCCCGCACGTCAGCCACTTTCAGGTCTTTAATCAGGAATACATTGACAGTAAGTTCACCCGTTCTGACTATCAGCCCGGGATCTTCACCCTCAGCGAGGCCAATCAGGAAAGCCAGGACAAAATAAACAGTAATAATAAAGAAAGCGCAAAACTGAGTGCCCGGACAGATAAGCTGAATGAGGAGATCGCCGAGAAGGAAGGTATGAAGGAAACGGTCACTGACAGCTGTGCCAAAGATATTTTCAACCGGACAGTCAATGACAGGAAAATCCTCAGCGATTTCCTGGATGGCGCTAAAATTAAACGATCGTTTTACGAACGTATGGTGGCAACACCGCTGTCGGAGGTTAGCACCACGGCTGAGGCGCTGGCGGATAAATGGCGGATGTTAAGTCAGAGCGAAGGAACGCTTGTCGCCGAAATTCATATTCCCCCGACAACTGTTTTAACGGAAGACACCCTGACACTGATGCAGGAACCCGTGATGCCTGCAAGCAGTACGCAATTCTCTGCTCTCATTCAGAAGATCGGTAATGCTGACTGGGTGCGCCAGGGACAGCAGTATATACACGACGATATCTGCCCATTCTGCCAGCAGTCCCTGGATGTCACGGCCTTTTCGCGCGAACTCATTCAGATGTTTGATGAGTCATACCAGACGTCTCTCGGGGCGCTGAGCCAGGCCGCAGAACGACTTGCTCAGGACTGTGATGCCCTGGCCGAATTAGAACGCCGTGTTACGACCCATGCTTTCGTTGATGAGGACAGTCAGATTTTAAGCCTGGTGAAAACGGTCAATAAAGGCTTCCGGATCCTGTTACAGCAGCTCCTTACTAAAATTAAAGAGCCTTCCCGGCAGGTACAACCCGAGAACGTTCAGGATCCCCTGGTGCAGCTCCGGAAGGAAGTGGACGTTTTAAATATCCGGGTACGGGAAAACAACCGTCTTGCTGAAAACTTCAGTCAGGAAAAACAGAACCTGTATAGGGGTCTGAGGGCCAATGGAACGAAAACGTACGCTAAGGAAATAACCAATTGTTATAATTGATATTATTCATTCTTCTCTATGAACTGAAAGCCCGCACTAAGCAATGTTTTAGCCTCAAATGACTTTTTTACCTACCCAACTAACGTAACGATCGCACATCAGGTCGTTTTTCAACCGCATAGTGACACCTGCACTCACATGGGGGTCGGTTCCGGCTGAGGGCGAAATGACACCCTAAGCTTTCGGTTCCTTGGGCCAAAGATATTCGCCAGTCAGTAGAATGTGCGCCCAGCCCAATGGGGATATGTGGGGAAGAAATTCAGGGGGAACATCCAACCCTTCGTTCCGCCGCTCCGTGACGGCATGACCAAGATGGACGGTATTCCAGTAAATGATCACCGCAGTCAATAAATTGAGCCCAGCGATTCGGTAGTGCTGCCCCTCTGTCGTGCGATCGCGAATTTCCCCCTGCCTCCCGATACGGAGCGCATTTTTGAGCGCATGGTGGGCCTCTCCCTTGTTAAGACCGATCTGAGCACGCCGCTGCATGTCCGTATCCAGGATCCACTCAATAATGAAAAGGGTCCGTTCAATACGACCAACTTCACGAAGCGCAACTGCAAGGTTGTTTTGTCGTGGGTAAGAAGCGAGCTTGCGCAGGAGTTGGCTGGGCCTGATTTTGCCAGCGGTCATCGTCGCGGCACAACGGAAAATATCAGGCCAGTTCGCAACGATAAGATCCTCCCGGGCTTTTCCACCTACCAACTTGCGTAACTCGCTGGGGGTCGTATCGGGATTAAATACGTACAACCGCTTCGATGGCAGATCCCTGATTCGCAGAACGAGATTGTAGCCGAGCAGGCTACTGGCTCCGAACAAATGGTCGGTGAATCCTGCTGTATCGGCATACTGTTCGCGAACATGGCGACCGACCTCGTTCATCAGTAGTCCATCGAGAATATACGGTGCCTCGCTCACGGTCGCCGGGATCGACTGACAAGCGAATGGCGCGAACTGGTCGCTTACGTGAGTATACGCTTTGAGGCCGGGAACAGAACCATATTTGGCATTGACCATGTTCATGACTTCGCCATGCCGCGCTGTCGGGAAAAACTGACCATCGCTCGATGCTGACGTGCCCATCCCCCAGACGCGTGACATCGGCAGTTTACCCTGCGCGGCCACCACAATTGCCAATGCCTGGTTCATGGCTTCGCTTTCAACATGCCAGCGGGCAAGGCGTGAGAGCTGCCAGTAATCATGCGTGTTTGTAGCTTCCGCCATCTTACGCAGGCCCAGATTGAGCCCTTCAGCGAGCAGGACGTTGAGCAGACCGATCCGGTCGCGACATGGAGCCCCGGTTCTCAGATGGGTAAACGCATCTGTGAAACCAAGGGCTGCATCAACTTCAAGCAGCATGTCGGTAATCCGAACGGACGGCATTCGGCGATACAGATCCAGTATGAGTGCCTCGGCACCATCCGGCACGTCTGCTGTCAACCTGTCGATCCGCAACGTTCCATCTTCTATGCTACCGTGCGGAATAGTGCCGTTACGGGCAGCCCGGGCCAGCCGCTTAAGAGCGATCGTGAGTCGCGCCTTTCTGTCTGCCAGCCAATCCTGTGGGTTGGAAGGCACGGCCAGTTTTGCATTTTCCTGCGCCGCGATCATCGGCACCAGTACCTGCTTGAGGTCACCATAGCGGCGCGAATGAGCGAGCCAGACATCTCCGGAACGAAAAGCATCCCGGAGGTGAAAGAGTACCGCCACTTCCCAAAGACGGGTATCTCCTTTTTCCTGAGCTCGTAAATGACGGTTCCATTTGGAGCTGGGCCGCAGGAAACGCCTTTCTGGCGATGCAACACCTTTCATCTCTCCGATCGACAAAGCTGCTGCTACCAATGGTCCGGCGACCGGCGCGGCTTCGAGCTTCAGACAGCGCAACATGCGGGGCGCATAACGACGAAAGCGATGGTATCCCTGCCCGACATATGCAAGAGGCTCATCGGCTAGCGTGTTGCTGAGTTGAGTCCCTGTCGCTACCAGTTGAGCGAGCCGGTCCCATGCAACCGAACTGGCGACAGCCATCTCCAGCGGGGTTCCGTCACTGCGGGCCTCAAGCAACGAAGCTCCCAGCGCGGTGAAGGTACGGATCGTATCCGTGAGTGTGGCTTTAGAGCCGGAAATTGTTTCGTCATGCTGGCGCTTCGCTTCCCGCCAGGTTTTTCCTACGATCCTGTCATGGGTTTCGACTATGGCATCAGCAATCGCCGCTTCCCACTCCACAACACAGACGGCAAGGATCGCCCAGCGGCGGTCCGAAGTGATGTCACGCAAACCGTCGGTGAAGTAGCGTTCACCCTGCCGACGCAGCCGGGCAATGCGATGGGCAGGTATGCTGGCCAAAGCACTATGATTGATATTCAGGGTACGCAGAAATTCGAGCCTGTCGAGCAAACGGTTAGCAGCAGCCGAGTTGTTACCAACCTCGAAGTTGCGAAGCCAGATGAAACGACTGATATTGCCGGCGAGCATTTCACTCAGAAGTTTGTCCAGGTGATCGCGAACATCCGCTGTTAAATTTTCCGCAATCCGCGTTTCAATCCGCCGCTCAGCGGCGACCAGAGCATCCGCGCACAAGCGCTCGATTGTCGATACTGCGGGCAGAATGGTGGAAGTTTCCCGACACCGCACAATAAAACGATGAGCAAGATCCTCGTTTGATCTGGCATCTTCGGCCTGGCCGAAAGTCCACTCACGCAGATCACGGGCACCACGGCCCGTGAAGGTCTTGTAGCCGTAAATTTCGCGCAGCGTGTCCATGTGCTGCTGACGGGTTTGGCGCCGTGTGGCATAAGTGAGAAGCGCATCAGCCGGAACTCCAAGCTGAGCACCGACGAAGGAAAGGACTTCACGCGGGATCATCTCACCAGGAGCCAGTGCACGGCCCGGATATCGTAAGGCACAAAGTTGCAGGGCAAAGCCAATCCTGTTTTCCGGTCTGCGGCGCTGCCTAATGTTTTCCAGGTCATCATCGCCCAGCGTGTAGAACTTCAGTAGCGACAGTTCGTCCGTGGGCAGATCGAACAGCGCTGCTCGCTGCCGTTCGGTGAAAATATGGCGTCGTGACATACAAATTCGTCCCTTTTGAAGTATAGTCTGTTTTGGACAACAGCCAGCCCATATAAATCAGGGCGTTCCGATACAAAAATCCAGGAGGGTTCAATTGGGACATCGTGCCGCCATTTACTGCCGGGTTTCAACAGCGGATCAGTCTTGTGAACGCCAGGAATTTGATCTGCGAGCCTTCGCCGGCCGTGCCGGCTACGACGTGGTGGGAATATTTAAGGAAACAGGTTCAGGAACTAAACTCGACCGGGCCGAGCGAAAGAAAGTCCTGGCGCTTGCCCAGTCCAGACAAATTGATGCAATCCTGGTCACTGAGCTTTCCCGGTGGGGGCGCTCGACGCTCGATCTGCTCAATACGCTACGTGAACTGGAGAACTGGAAGGTTTCCGTGATAGCCATGAATGGAATGGCGTTCGATCTTTCGTCGCCGTATGGACGAATGCTGGCGACGTTTCTTTCCGGCATTGCGGAGTTTGAGCGGGATCTCATCAGCGAGCGGGTCAAGTCAGGCCTTGCTGTTGCGAAGGCACGTGGTAAGAGGCTTGGTCGTCAGGCCGGAGTGCGACCAAAATCAGACCGACTTTTGCCTAAGGTGGTTGCGATGAGGGCCGAGGGACGCAGCTATCGCTGGATCGCACGCGAGCTCGGTATCAGCAAGAATACCGTCGCTGACATCGTGCAACGACACAGAGCTAACGCTTAGGGTGTCATTTCGCCCTCAGCCGGAACCGACCCCGGCCATAACCGGGTGAACCCGTCGGTCCGCGGAATGGCCGCCGCGTAAAAGATCTCACAGCATCCGGCAAGCAATAAATATATCCAGCCCAAAACTTCTGGCCTCAGTGTTAACGAAATGCGCCATTTTGACCTGTGGTATGTCTTTTCTGACAGCCATTCGTCACCGGCATGGACGGATAATTATCCATCAGCTGCTGTTCAGGCTTTTCAGGATAATGCGGCTCAGAGCAGCATCTGTCTGCAAACGGTGTCCTGTGTAATCATTTTCCATCACTACCCGTGTCAGTTTACGTTGCCAGCTCTTACTGACAGATACTATTTACTGACACGCGGCGGATAGTAAATTTCAGCCATGTTCTGGAAACAGACTGAGCAAATTTCTCAGAATGGAAACGCACCCTAGCCCCGCCAAGGCTTCGCTTTACGATAATTTACCTGAAGGCGGCCATTTACCTGACGGTGCATGATAAAATGTAACCACAGACCGACCGAATTTAACTTATTAATTTAATTATCTAAATTTCTTACATCAGTCAATCAGGCTGTGCATTGCATTTTTGGAGTGCACAGTCTCTGGGTTGCCTGATTCACAATTCGTAAGTCAACATCTCAGGGGGAGATTAAGTGACAGAAAACCCAATCGGATTAACCAGAAAAGTTATCAAGCCCGTTTCTAATTTTTTCAGTTCACCTGTAGCGGGCGGTATTGTGCTTATTATTGCTTCGGCAGCCGCTATCATCGTGGCCAATTCGCCCCTCAGGGAAGGTTATGAAACACTCCTGAAATACAAAACAGCAGGCCTGTCCGTTGAGCACTGGATAAACGATGCCCTGATGGCCGTATTCTTTATGATGGTCGGGCTGGAAATCAAGCGTGAGCTTGTCACCGGCCAGTTAGCCACCTGGAGCCAGCGTGCGTTGCCGGGCTTTGCCGCACTGGGTGGTCTGGCCGTACCTGCCCTGATTTACGTGGGGTTTAATGCCGGTCATGACGAAACCCTTTCCGGCTGGGCCATCCCGGCGGCCACGGATATTGCTTTTGCGCTCGGTGTACTCGCCTTACTGGGCAGTCGTGTGCCAGTCTCGCTAAAAATTTTCCTGTCGGCGCTGGCTATTCTGGATGACATGGGGGCGGTGGCTATCATCGCGCTCTTCTATACCAGCAACATTTCGCTTCTGATGCTGGGTGGTGCAGCGGCAATGGTTGCTCTGCTGTTTAGCCTGAACCGTGCCGGCGTGACGCGCCTGCTGCCCTATCTGCTGACGGGGGGAGTACTGTGGTTTTTCATGCTTCAGTCAGGCGTGCATGCCACCGTCGCGGGTATCCTGCTGGCGTTCTTTATCCCGCTGCGAACCAGGAATGCGGCTGATGAAGTGCCTCTGGACAGGCTTGAGCATGCCATCAACCCCTGGGTCACGTTTATGATACTGCCGCTGTTTGGCTTCGCCAATGCGGGCGTCGCGTTGTCGGGCATGACGATGAATGACCTGTTGTCGCCGGTTCCGGTAGGCGTGGCGCTGGGCCTGTTTTTGGGTAAACAGGCAGGTATCTTTGGCCTGTCGCTACTGGCCGTCAGCCTGGGCCTGGCGAAACGACCAGAGAAAAGTACCTGGTTACAGGTTTATGGTGTCTCGGTACTGTGTGGGATTGGTTTTACCATGAGCCTGTTTATCGGCAATCTGGCCTTTACAGGCAGCCCTCTGCTCGTTGATGAGGTCAAGGTGGGGGTTCTGGCAGGGTCCATACTGGCCGCTCTGGCCGGTATTTTGATACTGCGCTTTGCGCCTTCTAAGCAAGTCAGGTAACGTATTATCTACAGGAAAATCCCCGTGATAACGGGGGTTTTTTCACACTGTCAGTGTATATTCTGAAGAGAAAATTGAAATTATTTAATTTTATTATAAATAATTACCTTTCTATCTTTCACATTTTACAGGCGGAGCCCTGTTCAGATAAGTCAGGATGAACGCTGGCATATCAGTTAAAATATTATGTTATTCAAATAAATAGTCGGCTAACGTGGTTTTTTACACGACTGGCCCTCTAACCCCGCTACTGAATACTGACCGCCAAAAGGCGGTTTTTTTGTTCAAAGAAACTGATCTCAGTATCGCGCCCGGGGCAGCTGGCCAACGTCGCCGGCATCGCGCCGGCAAAAATCGAAAAACAGAAATATCAGCAAGATAGCTTAAACAGGTGTCGGGAAATTTCGTTGAGATATTTTGAAGGAATCACAGTGTAAGCAGGCGCTTTTTCAGGGAGGCGCGTTCTTGCGGGTTGCGTCCCTTGTGATTGGCGATGCGATCCGCCGTGGCGGCCTGGCGCTTGACGGGCCAGTAGGAGCGGCCATCCTTGCCCATCGACCAGACGCTGCTGGCCTGGTTTTCCAGCAGGGGCAGATGGGCGCTCAGGGCTTCGGGCGACGCGCTGGTCAGCGCCGTGCGCTCACGGGTGCGCCAGCGCTGATGCCAGAGCTTCTTGTCCTCGCGCTCGCTGCCGCAGGTCGTGTGCCCGACGATGGGTGTTTTGCGGCGGCTGCGGCTCATAACGTAGTGGTCTCCAAGAACATTCAGGACTGATCCCAAGCGTCGATGGTCAAGACCTGATCGGCAGGACAGGCGGCTACGCGGTCGGGAACTGGATGGTGTTCAGTCTCATGCCGACCCCATTCGATTGATCGCGTCGCTTGCGGCACGCTGCGACGCAAGGAGGTTTGCGACCTGGTTTAGCAGCCGTGTCCGCTGCATGTCTGTTACCTATCTCCCCGACCGCTCATTGGACCAACTCCAGAGATTGGGCTCTATCGCTCAGCCAATACGAAACCGGCATTGGCTGATGCCACAACCGAGACTAACACAAATGGCTCGGTACCTGTATTTCGCGCCCCGTGCACTTGGCCCGGTCTTGCCACGGCTATCTCACCTTCCCTGAGGGCACGAACAATCCCATTGCCCTGAAAGTAATCAGCCATTCCCGACAAAACAGTCCACGTGTCTTGGCCGTGAGGATGAATGTGAGCCGCAATTTCCTGCCCGGGATGGACATGCCAAACCACGATAATTGAGTCTCGGGTTTCAAGCACAACGGAACGAATAGGCTCGCCTTCGGACGGCTGAACATACTCGGCTACAGAAAATATTCTCGATTCAACAGTCATCGGAGATCCCTCTTTCACAGTTGTCGTTACGGTCTTCATCGTCGGCATCCTGACGCACGGCGGGCAATTGCTGGAGCAACGCCGGCAGCCATTCCTGTACCGTCTCCCACACCACATCGAGGTTGATGTCGAAATAGCCGTGAGCCATGCGATTACGCATATTGCGCATGCTGCGCCACGGCACGTCGGCATGCGCCTGGGTGAACTCGACGTAGCCATCCATCACCTTTGTGGCCGCCTCGCCGATGACGATCAGGCTCATGATGACGGCCTGCTGGGTGCGCTTGTCGGCCAAGAAGTCGTCCTTGGCCATCCCTTCCACGAAGCTGCGCGCATCGGTTGCGGCCTGCTGAATGTGGTCGAGGTAATCGGGCAGGCGGTTCTCGCTCATATCGGTTGCGCCTCCGCGAGCACCTTGGCCCGGAACTTCGGCGGCAGGTCGCCGGGAGTCAGCAGATCGACGTCAACGCCGAGCAGCGATTTCAGTTCTTCTTCCAAATCGCCCAAGTCCAACAACGTGGCACCGGGCAGCGCATCGACCAACAGGTCGAGGTCGCTGCCATCCCGGTCGGTGCCATGCAGCACCGAGCCGAAGACGCGCGGGTTCGCGGCGCGAAAGCGGCCTACCGCTTCACGCACTGCGCTTCGCTTCATGTCAAGCACAACAGACGGTCGCATGCGCATCCTTTCTTATCGAAACTCGTTGAGATGATATGCAATCAAGAATAGAATTTCAAGAAGAAGGAAACCGCATGCCCCGCCGTTCGATCCTCTCCGCCGCCGAGCGCGAAAGCCTGCTGGCGTTGCCGGACACCAAGGATGAGTTGATCCGTCACTACACGTTCAGCGAAAGCGACCTCTCCATCATCCGGCAGCGGCGCGGCCCGGCCAATCGGCTGGGCTTCGCGGTGCAGCTCTGCTACCTGCGCTTTCCCGGCGTCATCCTTGGCGCTGATGAGCCACCGTTCCCGCCATTGCTGAGACTGGTCGCCAACCAGCTCAAGGTCGGCATCGAAAGCTGGGACGAGTACGGGCAGCGTGAGCAGACCCGACGCGAGCACCTGGTCGAGCTGCAAACGGTGTTCGGCTTCCAGCCGTTCACGATTGGCCACTACCGGCAGGCTGTCCAGTTGCTGACCGAGCTGGCCATGCAAACCGACAAGGGCATCGTGCTGGCCAGAGCCTTGATCGAGCACCTGCGGCGGCAGTCGGTCATTGTGCCCGCCCTCAACGCCGTCGAGCGGGCGAGCGCCGAAGCGATTACCCGCGCCAACCGGCGTCTCTACGACGCCTTGGCTGAGCCGCTGACGGACGTGCATCGCCGTCGCCTCGACGATCTGCTCAAGCGCCGCGACAACGGCAAGACGACGTGGCTGGCCTGGCTGCGGCAATCCCCGGTCAAACCGAACTCGCGGCACATGCTGGAACACATCGAACGCCTCAAGGCGTGGCAGGCGCTCGACCTGCCCTCCGGCATCGAGCGGCTGGTTCACCAGAACCGGCTGCTCAAGATCGCCCGCGAGGGCGGCCAGATGACGCCCGCCGACCTGGCGAAGTTCGAGCCGCAGCGGCGTTACGCGACCCTGGTGGCGCTCGCCATCGAGGGCATGGCCACCGTCACCGACGAAATCATCGACCTGCATGACCGCATCCTGGGCAAGCTGTTCAATGCCGCCAAGAACAAGCATCAGCAGCAGTTCCAGGCATCCGGCAAGGCGATCAATGCCAAGGTGCGGCTGTTCGGGCGCATCGGCCAGGCGCTGATCGAGGCCAAGCAAGCGGGCCGCGATCCGTTCGCCGCCATCGAGGCCGTCATGTCCTGGGATGCTTTCGCCGAGAGCGTCACCGAAGCGCAGCGGCTCGCGCAACCCGAGGACTTCGATTTCCTGCACCGCATCGGCGAGAGCTACGCCACGCTGCGCCGCTACGCGCCGGAATTTCTCGACGTGCTCAAGTTGCGGGCCGCGCCCGCCGCCAAGGACGTACTCGACGCCATCGAGGTGCTGCGCAGCATGAACAGCGACAACGCCCGCAAGGTGCCCACCGACGCGCCGACCGAGTTCATCAAGCCGCGCTGGCAGAAGCTGGTGATGACCGACACCGGCATCGACCGGCGCTACTACGAACTGTGCGCGCTGTCGGAGCTGAAGAACGCGCTGCGCTCCGGCGACATCTGGGTGCAAGGCTCGCGCCAGTTCAAGGACTTCGAGGACTACCTGGTGCCGCCCGCGAAATTCGCCAGCCTCAAGCAGGCCAGCGAATTGCCGCTGGCCGTGGCCACCGATTGCGACCAGTACCTGCATGACCGGCTGACGCTGCTGGAAACGCAGCTCGCCACCGTCAACCGCATGGCGCTGGCCAACGAGCTGCCGGACGCCATCATCACGGAGTCGGGCCTGAAGATCACGCCGCTCGATGCGGCGGTGCCCGATACCGCACAGGCCCTGATCGACCAGACGGCGATGATCCTACCGCACGTCAAGAGTGCGCGCTGTCGGAGCTGAAGAACGCGCTGCGCTCCGGCGACATCTGGGTGCAAGGCTCGCGCCAGTTCAAGGACTTCGAGGACTACCTGGTGCCGCCCGCGAAATTCGCCAGCCTCAAGCAGGCCAGCGAATTGCCGCTGGCCGTGGCCACCGATTGCGACCAGTACCTGCATGACCGGCTGACGCTGCTGGAAACGCAGCTCGCCACCGTCAACCGCATGGCGCTGGCCAACGAGCTGCCGGACGCCATCATCACGGAGTCGGGCCTGAAGATCACGCCGCTCGATGCGGCGGTGCCCGATACCGCACAGGCCCTGATCGACCAGACGGCGATGATCCTACCGCACGTCAAGATCACCGAATTGCTGCTGGAGGTAGACGAATGGACGGGCTTCACCCGGCACTTCGCCCACCTGAAGTCAGGCGACCTGGCCAAGGACAAAAACCTGTTGCTGACCACGATCCTCGCCGACGCGATCAACCTGGGCCTGACCAAGATGGCGGAATCGTGCCCCGGCACGACCTACGCCAAGCTGGCCTGGCTGCAAGCCTGGCACATCCGCGACGAAACCTACGGGGCGGCACTGGCCGAGCTGGTCAACGCGCAGTTCCGACATCCCTTCGCCGAGCATTGGGGCGACGGCACCACGTCATCGTCGGACGGCCAGAACTTCCGCACCGGCAGCAAGGCCGAGAGCACCGGCCACATCAATCCGAAATACGGCAGCAGCCCAGGGCGGACGTTCTACACCCATATCTCCGACCAGTACGCGCCGTTCCACACCAAGGTCGTGAACGTCGGCGTGCGCGACTCGACCTACGTGCTCGACGGCCTGCTGTATCACGAATCCGACCTGCGGATCGAGGAGCACTACACCGACACGGCAGGGTTCACGGACCACGTCTTCGCGTTGATGCACCTGCTGGGCTTCCGCTTCGCCCCGCGCATTCGTGACCTGGGCGACACCAAGCTCTACATCCCGAAGGGCGATGCCACCTACGAGGCGTTGAAACCGATGATCGGCGGCACGCTCAACATCAAGCACGTCCGCGCCCATTGGGATGAAATCCTGCGGATGGCCACCTCGATCAAGCAGGGCACGGCGACGGCCTCGCTGATGCTCAGGAAGCTTGGCAGCTACCCGCGCCAGAACGGCCTGGCCGTCGCCCTGCGTGAGCTGGGACGCATCGAGCGCACACTGTTCATCCTGGACTGGCTGCAAAGCGTCGAGCTGCGCCGCCGCGTGCATGCCGGGCTGAACAAAGGCGAGGCGCGCAACGCGCTGGCCCGCGCCGTGTTCTTCAACCGCCTGGGGGAAATCCGCGACCGCAGCTTCGAGCAGCAGCGCTACCGGGCCAGCGGCCTCAACCTGGTGACGGCGGCCATCGTGCTATGGAACACGGTCTATCTGGAGCGGGCCGCGAACGCCTTGCGTGGCCACGGTCAAGCCGTCGATGACGGCCTGTTGCAGTACCTGTCGCCGCTCGGCTGGGAGCACATCAACCTGACCGGCGATTACCTCTGGCGCAGCAGCGCCAAGATCGGCGCGGGCAAGTTCAGGCCGCTACGGCCGCTGCAACCGGCTTAGCGTGCTTTATTTAATGAGATGGTCACTCCCTCCTTCCCGGTACTATGCTGAGGACAGGCTTTCATTCGGAGAACTATCATGGAAAACATTGCGCTCATTGGTATCGATCTGGGTAAAAACTCTTTCCATATTCATTGCCAGGATCGTCGCGGGAAGGCTGTTTACCGTAAAAAATTTACCCGGCCAAAGTTGATCGAATTTTTGGCGACATGCCCCGCTACAACCATCGCAATGGAAGCCTGTGGCGGTTCTCACTTTATGGCACGCAAGTTGGAAGAGTTGGGGCATTCCCCAAAGCTGATATCACCACAATTTGTCCGCCCGTTCGTTAAAAGCAATAAAAACGACTTTGTCGACGCCGAAGCTATTTGTGAAGCTGCATCGCGTCCGTCTATGCGTTTTGTGCAGCCCAGAACGGAATCTCAGCAGGCAATGCGGGCTCTGCATCGTGTCCGTGAATCCCTGGTTCAGGATAAGGTAAAAACAACCAATCAAATGCATGCTTTTCTGCTGGAATTTGGCATTAGCGTTCCCCGAGGAGCTGCCGTTATTAGCCGACTGAGTACCATTCTTGAGGATAATAGTTTGCCTCTTTACCTCAGCCAGTTATTGCTGAAATTACAACAGCATTATCACTATCTTGTTGAGCAGATTAAAGATTTGGAATCCCAGTTGAAACGAAAGTTGGACGAAGATGAGGTTGGACAGCGCTTGCTGAGCATTCCCTGCGTCGGAACACTGACAGCGAGTACTATTTCAACTGAGATTGGCGACGGGAAGCAGTACGCCAGCAGCCGTGACTTTGCGGCGGCAACAGGGCTTGTACCTCGGCAGTACAGCACGGGAGGTAGGACGACATTGCTGGGAATTAGTAAGCGAGGTAATAAAAAGATCCGAACTTTGTTGGTTCAATGTGCCAGGGTATTCATACAAAAACTGGAACACCAGTCTGGCAAATTGGCCGATTGGGTCAGGGATTTACTGTGCCGGAAAAGCAACTTTGTCGTCACTTGTGCTCTGGCAAACAAGCTGGCCAGAATAGCCTGGGCCCTAACGGCACGACAGCAAACTTATGTAGCATAACGGCAGAAATACACCGGTTTAAAGAATTACTGATCTGGTTTTGCGAATACTGATATTGATGATACTAACGGCCCACCGGCCTGTTGAGGAACCTGTAAAACGGAAAGGCTCATTGAAGCCGTATATTTTCTGGAGGTTCATCAGGCGCGGAACTCATCAAGGCGCGGGAATAAAATCCCATTCAGACGCCGGATAGATTCAAGCAAGCCAACTTGTCGTCAAAATCGGTGTTGCAAAAACGGGAGTGACCATAGATTCCGTTTTCTGAGGCGACCCCAATTATTTCGATAGGTTTTGAAACCGTTTATTTTCCAGGTAACGCTGTTTTTGCTCTGGTCATCCATGATAAAAGAATAAACTTCAGCGAAGCGGGCAGACTGCAAAGGTGCAGATCGACATAACGAAGCAAATAGTCCGTCTCCAACTGCTGAAGAAAAAATATCTGCCTCATATGAACTTCTGACCTGTTTGATAACTTCATTATTTTAGCTTGCAAAAACACCCATCCTCCGGTTGAAAGGATTGAAGGGTGTTTTTTGGCTTAATTACGCTGACGCGATTTCAAACTTTCCAGCATTACCGCCGCAATAATAATCAAGCCTTTAACAACCTGCTGGTTGTAACCGGAGATATTCATTAGATTCATTAAGTTGGAAATAATACTGAGAATCATCACACCGACAATGGTGTTAACAACATTACCGCGCCCACCTGCCAGGCTGGCCCCCCCCACGACAACAGCCGCAATCACATCCAGTTCAAAGCCAATGGACAATACCGGCGATCCCACTCCGGTACGCGTGGAGGCCAACAGCCCCGCCAGGCCGCAAGCGAACCCACTCAGCGCGTAAACGGCGAATTTGTACCAGCCTACCTTGATCCCGGCGAAACGGGTCGCCGTTTCGTTAGAACCAATCGATATTGTTAAGCGGCCAAACACCGTGTATTTATAAATGAATTGCGCTAACAGTGCGAAAAAGAGCAGCACGTAGACCGGCATCGGTAATCCCAGAAAATACCCAATGCCAAAATCAACCAGCGTGACATCATCAATAAATATCGGCTGCCCCTGCGAGATAATCAGCGCCAGCCCCCGAGCTATCGTCATCATCGCCAGCGTGGCGATAAACGGCGCAATATTAAAGAGTGTCACCAGCACCCCGGCACCAGCGCCGATAATTGCCGCCACGGACAGACTGGCAAATACTGCAGGCCACAGGCCGATTTCCGGGATAAAAATCGCCACGGCCACGGAAATAAATGCCATAACCGAGCCAACGGATAAATCAATACCGCCGGTCAGGATCACAAACAACATCCCCAGCGCCGCCAGACCTAACGGTACGCTCTGACGCAGTACGTTAGTGATGTTGTCGCCGCTGTAGAATTTATCTGACAGGATCCCGGCGATCACCAACATTAAAATAAACACCACCAGCGTGGAATTATTAATAAGGAACGTGAGAGCCCGCGTCGAAAACTGGGGCATCACGTGAGATTGATTAACTTTTTCCATAGCGTCCTCGTTCAAACCAGTGCCCGTTTTGGAATGGCATGTTTCATAATGTTTTCTTCAGAGATCTCATCCCCAGTTAGCTCGCGAGTAATGCTGCCCTCGCTCATCACATAGACGCGATGCGATAAATGGATGACCTCCACCATTTCCGAAGAGATCAAAATAATGGCATATCCTCTTTCGGCAAGCTCATGAATAACATTGTAAATCTCAACTTTTGCTCCCACATCGACGCCGCGAGTCGGCTCATCAAGGATCAGCACATCGCAGCCTGTGTTGAGCCATTTTGCGATCACAACCTTTTGCTGATTACCGCCGCTGAGACTTGAAACAGGATGCTCAACCGAACCCAATTTTATTTTGAGCTTAGTGCGGTACTCCTCGGCAAGTCGTTTGTCCTGCTGGTGGTTAAGAATGCCTAACCGGTAACACACACTTTTCAGGTGGGACAGAGAGATGTTTTCGCGAATGCTCTGGCTGAGAATCGCCCCCTGCTCTTTGCGGCTTTCCGGCACCAGACCAATGCCATGCCGCATTGCATCCGCCGGATGATGGATAACAATAAGCTGCCCGTTTTTGGTTATTGTGCCGCCGGACATTCGGTCAATGCCAAACAGACAGCGGGCGATTTCGGTGCGCCCTGCACCCACCAGTCCCGCCAGACCGACAATCTCACCTTTACGCACGTGTAAATTGATATCGTTAAGCAGTGAACGGGTCGACAAATTCGACACATTCAGAACTTCCTCCTGTTGGGGGATATTTTTTGGTGGATACAGGTTTTCAAACTTACGCCCCACCATAGCGGAAATAATATCGTCTTCGCTACAGGTTTTCGGGTCGAGATCGCCAACAGACTCTCCGTCTTTAATGACGCTAATCGCGTCAGCAATCATAAAAATCTCTTCCAGACGATGGGAGATGTACAGGATCGTCACCCCCTGGCCTTTTAACAATTTCAACTGACTAAAGAGGATCTCAATTTCCCGTTCGGATAACACCGCGGTTGGTTCATCAAGGATCAGTATTTTTACGTCACGTGCCAGCGATTTGGCGATTTCCACCATCTGCTGATACGCCACGCTCAAATCGCCGACTCTGTCTTCGGGTTTAATGGCAAAGCCCAGGTTGCTTAACACCCTAGCCGCTTTTTTATTCAGCGAGCTCCAGTTAATTACCCGATTACCCATTCCCAGATCGTCGAGAAAAATATTTTCCGCAACTGTCAGGTCCGGTGCCAGTGCCAGCTCCTGATATATAATGCCAATATGCCTGTCCCGGCTCTGCGCTGGTGAAGTGAAGTGAACCTCTTCGCCGTTAATTTGCAGCGTCCCGCCATCCCTGGTGTAAATCCCCGATAAAATTTTCATTAACGTCGATTTACCGGCTCCGTTTTCGCCGACGATCGCATGGATATCGCCCCGTTTAATTTTCAGGCCGATATTCTTAAGTGCATGAATCCCGCCAAAGCTTTTTTTCACCCTGTCGATGACGATTGCATATTCTTCCATCAAAACGCCCCCATTTACTCGTCGTTTTTCGGGTCGCAGGTGCGTGGGCTGCAGCCCGAAATCCTGAGAGTATAAAAACGTCTCCCCGGATTATCGGAGAGACAGGTAAATTAGAAAATGGCGTCCTTGTTATAGTACTTGCTCACATTATCTTTCGTGATCAAGATTGACGGGATATAGACGTAGTCCGGGAAGTCTTTTTGCCCGGCATTATATTTAGCAATAACGTCCAGGACAGTGCTGGTCAGCTGATCCGGGTTATTTGAAGCGGTTGCCTGGATATCACCACGTTGAACGGCTTCCAGACCTTTTTTATAGCCATCGTGAGAGAATACGCTGACGCTACCCAGTTTGTTTGCTGCTTTCAGTGAGAGCACCGCGCCAAGCGCCATATCATCCATCTCGCTATAAACGCAGTTGATCTTGTCCCCCTGTGCGACGATTAAATCTTCCATCGCTTTCAGGCCGCCCTGCTGGTCCCAGTTACCCCAGCCCTGGCTGACGATGGTAAGTTGTGTATGGTTATACTTCCGCAGTTGCGCTTCCATAACCCCACGCATAAAGTTGGTACGGCGCGCTTCACCCACCAGGTTGCCCTGATTGCCGCTAATAATGATGCAGTTCATTGGCTTATCGCCAAATTTGTTCACCGCATATTCGCCAATCAGAATGTTGTTTTTCATGTTATTGGCTTGTACGCGTGTGATGACTGGTGCGTCCAGCGAAATATCGCTGTCGAGCACGACGACCGGTACATTTTTGCTTTTGGCGATCTTAGTAATACGCATCCCGGCTTCGGGATCCTGTGGGTTGAGAATTAGGTAGTTAATGCCCTGAGACAACATATCTTCAACGTCGGAGATTTGTTTATTCAGATCGCCACGCGCATCGGTGGTGATCAGTTCATAGCCATGCTCTTTAGCATGGATTTTCATGTATTCCGTTAATCCATTAAAGAAAGCGCCATTAAGAGTACGGTTAGCAAAGCCGACCTTAATTTTGTCATCAGCGTGTGCGGTCACGGAAATGGCCGCAACGGCAAGCGCTATACCCAAAACCAACTTTTTCATCGTATTTTCCTTATGTAGGTTACACAGATAACCGGGGTATCCGGCAACACTGCGCCACCGGATACCGACGGATTCTTGAATAAAGTAATGCGCGATTAAGAACGCAGCATTCCCCGGGCCTCTACCTGTTGCCGGTATTGCAGACGGAATTCCTGCAAACGCTGCTGCAGAAACGCCTGCTGCGAGCTATCAGGGAGATAACGCTGCCGCTCCTTCGGTTTGGCGCAAACCAGTTGCTCATCGCCCCCTGTCACCAGCCAGGCCAGGCGTGCCGCGCCAAGCGCACCGCCAGCTTCGCCGCCTTCATGGGTGATAATCGGAATATTCAGCACATCGGCAATCAACTGTGCCCAGATGGCACTGCGTGCCCCCCCGCCCACCAAAGAACATTCTGTCAGTTCAGCGCCAGCCTCATACAGTACCTGCAGACCATCCATCAGACCGAAGGTAACCCCTTCAATAACTCCATAGCCTAAGCGGGCGCGGTCCACATCATGTGTCAAATGACTGAACGCTCCATATGCATAAGGATCGTTGTGTGGCGTGCGCTCACCGGAGAGGTAAGGCAAAAACAGCGGCGCGGTATGACGCTTTGCGGCACCCAACTGCGCAACTTCCGCCATCAGCGTGACCTCATCGCAGTTCAGCAGGTTACACAACCAGCGCAGCGCACTGGCTGCAGTCAGCATTACGCTCATCTGATGCCAGCGCTGCGGCAGTGCATGACAAAACGCGTGAACCGCCGATTGCGGATTCGGACGGAAGCGATCGTTAACCACAAACAGTACCCCGGAGGTTCCCAGTGAAATAAAGGCATCTCCCGTTTTCACTGCGCCAATGCCGACCGCACTGGCAGCGTTATCACCACCGCCGCCCGCGAGCATGATATTTGACGGCATACCCCATTCGCTGGCAACAGTATCTTTTAACTGCCCGCCAGGTTCTGAACCCTCAACCAGACGTGGCATCATGCCCCGGTTCAGTCCGCAGGCAGCCAGCAGACTATCCGACCAGTCCCGACGCGCCACATCAAGCCAAAGAGTGCCCGCAGAGTCCGACATATCGCTGATGAATTCCCCGGTCATACGCCAGCGCAGATAATCTTTTGGCAAGAGAACATGGGTAATCTGGGCAAATACGTCCGGCTCATGCTCCGCCACCCACAGCAGTTTCGGCGCGGTAAAGCCCGGCATTGCCAGATTGCCTGCCACCTGATGCAGTTCCGGCGCACGCTGCGTCAACAGTTCGCACTGCGAAGCGCTGCGGGTGTCATTCCATAAAATGCAGGGGCGCAGTACATTACCATGCTTGCCGAGCAACACTGCGCCGTGCATTTGCCCGGACAGACCAATTGCCCGCAACTCCTGCCAGCGTTTTCCAGCCTGAGTACGTAACAGGCCCATTGCCTGGTTCAACGCCCGCCACCAGCTTTCGGGATCCTGCTCTGAAAAATGAGGCCGAGGCCTCTGAACCGTGAGCGGCACGCCTGCCATGGCGACAATTTTGTTGCTGTCATCCAGTAGTAGCGTTTTGATTTCTGATGTTCCAACATCAATACCCAGATACATAGCATCTCCTGTCAGATTATTGTCAGCTGTGCCTGCGGCTGTTTTACCCACTGCTCCAGTGAACTGACCTTGCGACGCAATAGCGACAGAAATTCAGGTTTGTTCGCCAATTCTGCAAACAGTGTTTCATCCGCCACCCAGGTCGCCAGCGGATCTTCACTGGCGAACACCTCGCGTACCGCTTCCGGACGCATTACGCCATCCTCATAGGAATACGGCAGGGTGCCTTCGGCCCAACGTTTTAAGAAGAGGAAGAACAGTGCTGGTAACACTGCCGTCGCATCTGGAGTTGCGCCGCGCTGGTAGCAGCTGATAAGCGTCGGCGTGACCATCCCGGGAATTTTAGAAAAGCCGTCTGCCGCCACGCGCTGGTTAGTATCTTTGATATAGGGATTGCCAAAACGCGCCAGTACCATATCGCGATACAGTTCCAGATCCAGCGGACTTGGGGTGAGGCATGGAATAACGTCCTGAGTGATATATTCCCAGGCCATCTGGCGGATCGCTTTCTGGCGGGTACTTTCGTCGATATAACTCAGGCCTGTCAGCGTACCGGCCCAGGCGATGCAGCTGTGAGTCGCATTGAGTATACGAATTTTCGCCTCTTCCCATGGAAGTACGGATTCCACCAGTTCAACGCCCACTTTCTCCAGTGACGGACGGCCATTGATAAAGTCATCTTCAATGACCCACTGAATGAAGGATTCCCCCATCACTGGTACAGCGTCTTTCTTACCGGTTGCTGCCAGCACCCGCTCGGCAACATCCGGCGTCGGACGCGGCGTAATACGGTCTACCATAGTATTTGGCGATGTAGTGTTGTTCTTCACCCAGTCGTGTAGTGCAATTTCACCTTTGGTTTTGAGGAAGGAGAGAAATCCGTGGCGGAAACGTTCGCCGTTATGCCGCAGGTTGTCGCAGCTCAGTAGCGTGACCGGTTCACCATGGACCTCCATACGCTCTTTCAGAATACGGGTTAGGGCGCCGTACAGAGTGCAAATACCGCCGTTAATGTCGGTTTTGATATCCGCTTGCTGGCTGTCAAGTTCATGTTCAGGAGTCAGATAGTAGCCACTCTCCGTGACGGTAAACGCAATCACCCGGGTCTGTTTGTCCGTGCCCTGCGCCACCAGTGCGCTGATATCCTCATCCCACGGTAACACTTTATGAATAGATGTGATGGTTTCGTAGTTACGTTCGCCTTCCGGCGAGACGGTCTCCAGCACGTATTCCCCGTTCTGTGCAGCAAGTGCTGTCAGAAAAGAAGTCAGATCCCCACGAATATTCCCCAGCGCAATAATCCAGCTATCATCACCCTGTTGCATCAGTTTGTGCAGATACCACGCCTGATGAGCACGATGAAACGAACCTGCGCCAATATGCATCCACACCGATTTTTCACTATTCATTACATCCCCCATATGTGAGCAATTAATCTTTAAGAGGGCATATGCCCACTTTTTATTGGCAGATGTTAGGATTTCCTTAGGCTAATTTCTGCGACACAATTCACATAAGCTGGCATTTGCTCGCTGATGGTACTTTTGCGCAAGTAGTGTCGACAGAAAAAACAAGCCCGGGTAGAATGTCACTTAGCAACGCAGGAACTCGAACTATGAACAGAGAAGAAAAAAAACAGGAGCTTGCCGCCCGGGCTGCGTGGATGTATTACGTTGCCGGGATGACGCAGCAGGAAATCGCCAGGGCATTAGGAATGTCGCGCCAGATGGCGCAGCGTTTGGTTTCGGGCGCTCGCGAAACGGGCATGGTGTCGGTCGGCATCACCCATCCGGTTACACACTGTATGAAACTGGCACGCCAGCTACAGGATAAATTTAGTCTGTCTTTGTGCCGCATCGTGCCTTCCGTTGGATTAGAAAACGACGCGATTCAGCAGATGCTGGCAGTGGAGGGCTCGGAGGTGATGGCGCAGTTTATTGGCGATGAGAAGCCGCGAGTCTTTGGCGTTGGCTCCGGTAAAACGCTGCGCGCCGTTATTGATGCTCTGCCTCATTACGATCGCCCGCAACATCAATGTGTATCACTGATTGGCGCGATTGCCCGCGACGATTCAGGTACCCGTTACGACGTACCACTCAAAATGGCGGAAAAAATGCGGGGGAAATATTTCTTCATCCCGGCACCACTATACGCAGAAAATCTGGAAGACAAGACAATGTGGTGCCAGCATCCGGTTTACCAGCGCGTCGCCATCCGGGCGCTCAATGCTGATATCACTTTTATCGGGATTGGTGAAGTCGAGTTAGGTGGTCCGTTAAATGCCGAAGGGTTTATTACTGACGCCCAGGTACAAGCATTAAAAAGCCAGCATGTGGCAGGTGAAATGTTAGGTCATTTTATCAATCATTATGGTGAGCGTCTCGCATCAGAACTGGATGCGCTGCTTACCAGCGTCCCGCTAACAAGTCACACCGGGCGCCAGATTATTGCTTTCTCCGGCGGAGCCAGGAAATATCAGGCTATACGTGCTGCACTGATCGGCCAGTGGATCACCGGACTAGTCACCGATGAAGACACGGCGCTGAAACTACTGAAAGAGTAAAAAGCCGCCTTCATTGAAGGCGGCTTTGATAACATGATAAAGCCAGGCATTACCATGTTTAATATCATTAGTGTTATGCTCCGTGTAACATTTGATATTCCTGTCAATGAGCCAGGATGAATACAAACATTAATCAATTTTACTTACTGCGGCGGATCTAGCTTTTAAAGAAATAGTAAAAATGCATCTCTGAATGCGCCTTACTTCAGAAAATTAAACAAAAGAGGCGTGACGTATCACGAGAGCGATATGCTGTTAGACATTTTTTTCCAGTCCACATAGGTTCTGGGAGGAAGTGAAATTAGCAAATCAGCAAATACGTGCTGAATTATTTTATGAAGTCTGTGACAGCCTTACAAGCTTTGCCTCTTACATGCGAAAACTGGTTAAATTCAGACCTTACGATCTTGGTTTTGATCCCTATTTTTTCATTTATGGTCAGGCCATTGATATCGTCAGAAATGAAGGTCTGGTGAGTACACTTAAAAAACTCAACATTTTTAAGATGAATATTGGCCTTGAATCAGGATCTGACCATACGTTAAAAATGATGAAAGGCAAGAGAGATTCAGTTGATGTGAATTATGCAGCGCTGCGAAAACTCAAAGAAGCAGGTATCTATGTATATAGTTCATTCGTTCTCGGGACTGAGTTTGAAACGGACTCAACGTTAAGGGGAACTATTGAGTGGATCAAAAAATCATACATGAAGGATTAATTAGTGATATAGAGATAGGGGTCTGAGGGCCAATGGAACGAAAACGTACGCTAAGGAAATAACCAATTGTTATAATTGATATTATTCATTCTTCTCTATGAACTGAAAGCCCGCACTAAGCAATGTTTTAGCCTCAAATGACTTTTTTACCTACCCAACTAACGTAACGATCGCACATCAGGTCGTTTTTCAACCGCATAGTGACACCTGCACTCACATGCGAGAAAACACATATGATTTTGACTTCTTGTTTTGGTGGAGAGACAATACCCATTCATAGCAGGAGTACATAATGCCAGAAATTGCATCCCTACAACTTTTCAAAATACTATCTGATGAAACCCGCCTGGGTATCGTGCTACTGCTCAGGGAGATGGGGGAGCTGTGCGTATGCGATCTCTGCACAGCGCTGGAACAATCACAACCCAAGACCTCCCGCCATCTGGCGATGCTTCGGGAAAGTGGCCTGTTGCTGGATCGCAAGCAGGGGAAATGGGTTCATTATCGCTTATCCCCGCATATTCCTTCCTGGGCTGCCCTGGTGATTGAGCAGGCCTGGTTAAGTCAACAGGACGACGTACAGGCCATCGCCCGTAAGCTGGCATCGGCCAACTGCTCTGGCAGCGGTAAGGCTGTTTGTATCTAAAAATTTTGCCTGTACATATATGTTTTTACGAATATGAGGTGTTAAAGATGAAAATGTTAACGGTGTTTGATCCGGCGATGTGCTGCAGTACCGGCGTTTGTGGTTCAGATGTCGATCAGGTTTTGGTCAATTTTTCTGCTGATGTGCAATGGCTGAAAGGGCGTGGGGTTCAGATCGAACGTTATAACCTGGCGCAGCAGCCTATGAGCTTCGTTGAGAACGAAAAAGCGAAAGCATTCCTTGAGGCTTCTGGAGCTGAAGGGCTTCCGCTGCTGTTGCTTGATGGTGAAACGGTGATGGCCGGGCGATACCCAAAACGCGCTGAACTGGCTCGCTGGTTTGGTATACCGCTGGAAAAGGTGGGTTTAGCTTCCACCAGTTGCTGTGGTGGTAAAACTTCCTGTTGTTGAGTATGTCAGGAGGACATATGAAATTCTTAGAGAATATCCCGTCTTACCTGTTTTTCACCGGTAAGGGAGGTGTAGGCAAAACTTCGATTTCCTGCGCAACGGCTATACGTCTGGCTGAACTGGGAAAGCGTGTTCTGCTTGTCAGTACCGACCCGGCTTCCAATGTCGGTCAGGTATTCGATCAGACTATCGGTAACACTATCCAGCCCGTGACTGCTGTGTCTGGTCTTTCGGCTCTGGAGATTGACCCGCAGGACGCCGCCCAGCAATACCGCGCCAGAATCGTTGACCCTATTAAAGGTCTTTTGCCTGATGACGTTGTTAACAGCATCAGTGAACAGCTTTCAGGAGCTTGTACGACAGAGATCGCTGCATTCGACGAGTTTACTGGCTTACTGACTGACGCTTCTCTGCTGACCCGCTTTGATCACATCATTTTTGATACTGCCCCAACTGGCCACACTATTCGCCTTCTTCAGCTTCCCGGAGCCTGGAGCAGCTTCATCGAAAGTAACCCGGATGGTGCTTCCTGTCTTGGTCCAATGGCTGGGCTGGAAAAACAACGCGAGCAATATGCTCATGCGGTTGAGGCATTATCCGATCCTGAACGAACTCGCCTTGTGCTGGTCGCGCGATTGCAAAAATCAACACTGCAGGAAGTCGCTCGTACTCATGACGAATTATCAGCTATTGGCCTTAAAAATCAGTATTTAGTCATTAACGGTGTCCTGCCTGCGAGCGAAGCAGAACGTGATGCACTGGCCGCTGCAATATGGCAACGGGAGCAAGAGGCGCTGGCAAATCTTCCTGCCGGGTTATCTGATTTGCCGACAGACAACTTATACCTGCAGCCGCTGAACATGGTTGGTGTATCCGCATTGAAAGGCCTGCTCAACGAACACGCTGAGATAACATCGCTTCCTGAACAAAGCCCACAGAACAAGCCAGAGAATATGTCGTTGTCTGTCCTGGTTGATGATATCGCCCGCAGTGAACACGGTTTGATTATGCTGATGGGCAAAGGTGGTGTGGGCAAAACCACAATGGCTGCGGCTATCGCCGTCAGTCTGGCGGATAAGGGTTTTGATGTGCATCTCACCACCTCAGATCCTGCTGCACATCTCAGTACAACGCTCAATGGCAGCCTCAAAAATCTGCAGGTCAGCCGAATCAACCCTCACGATGAAACTGAACGCTATCGTCAGCATGTTCTTGAGACGAAAGGCAGGGATCTGGATGAGGCTGGGAAACGGCTGCTCGAAGAGGATTTACGTTCTCCTTGCACAGAAGAGATTGCGGTGTTCCAGGCGTTTTCACGCGTAATTCGTGAAGCTGGCAAACGGTTTGTGGTCATGGATACGGCACCTACCGGGCATACGCTATTACTGCTTGATGCTACCGGGGCTTATCACCGTGAGATTGCCAGGAAGATGGGGGATAAAGGTCATTTTACCACTCCGATGATGCAGCTTCAGGACCAGGAACGTACCAAAGTTTTGCTGGTCACTCTGCCTGAAACCACACCTGTACTGGAAGCGGCAAACCTGCAGTCCGATCTTGAACGTGCGGGGATTCATCCCTGGGGCTGGATTATCAATAACAGCCTTTCGATTGCACAGACGCAATCGCCGCTGCTTTGCCAGCGCGCCCTACAAGAGCGTCCTCAAATCGAGGTTGTGAAAAACCAGCATGCAAGCCGCATAGCGTTAGTACCGGTAATGGCTGCAGAGCCCACTGGCATCGAGAAACTCAGAGAGCTGGTTGTTTAATTTTTTTTGTATATACAGGGCGGCAAAGCCGTCCTGTCTGGAGGATTTATGTTACTGGCAGGCGCTATTTTTGTCCTGACCATCGTTTTGGTTATCTGGCAACCGAAGGGATTAGGGATCGGCTGGAGTGCGACGCTGGGCGCGGTACTGGCGCTGATCTCTGGCGTAGTCCATTTTGGTGATATCCCTGTAGTGTGGAATATTGTCTGGAATGCGACGGCGACCTTTATTGCCGTGATTATTATCAGCCTTCTGCTCGATGAATCGGGCTTTTTCGAATGGGCGGCGCTGCACGTTTCACGTTGGGGTAACGGTCGCGGGCGTTTGCTGTTTACCTATATCGTTTTGCTCGGCGCAGCGGTGGCGGCACTGTTTGCCAACGATGGTGCGGCATTGATTCTGACGCCAATTGTTATCGCCATGCTGCTTGCATTAGGTTTCAGCAAAGGCACTACGCTGGCATTTGTCATGGCCGCCGGGTTTATTGCCGATACGGCCAGTCTGCCGCTTATCGTGTCCAACCTGGTTAACATCGTTTCTGCAGACTTCTTTGGGCTGGGTTTCACTGAGTATGCGTCGGTAATGGTGCCGGTGGATATCGCAGCCATTATCGCCACGCTGGTGATGCTGCATCTGTTCTTCCGCAAAGATATTCCGCCAACTTACGACCTGGCTCTCCTGAAAGCACCGGCAAAAGCGATTAAAGATCTGGCAACCTTCAGAACCGGCTGGATAGTGTTGATCCTTCTTCTGGTTGGCTTTTTCGTCCTTGAGCCGTTGGGTATCCCGGTCAGTGCGATTGCTGCTGTAGGGGCTGTCATTCTGTTTGCGGTGGCGAAGCGAGGCCATGCCATTAACACTGGCAAAGTGCTTCGCGGTGCGCCATGGCAGATCGTCATATTCTCTCTGGGAATGTATCTGGTGGTCTATGGTCTGCGTAATGCCGGACTAACAGAATACCTCTCCGGTGTGTTGAACGTGCTGGCAGATAAAGGACTTTGGGCCGCGACGTTTGGTACTGGCTTCCTGACGGCTTTCCTCTCTTCCATCATGAACAATATGCCTACCGTGCTGGTTGGTGCTCTCTCTATTGATGGCAGCACTGCAACAGGCGTTATCAAAGAGGCGATGATTTTTGCCAACGTGATTGGCTGCGATCTTGGACCGAAAATTACACCTATTGGTAGCCTGGCAACGTTGCTCTGGCTGCATGTCCTTTCACAGAAGAACATGACCATCACATGGGGATACTATTTCCGCACCGGGATCGTCATGACTCTGCCTGTGCTGTTTGTAACGCTGGCCGCGCTGGCGCTACGTCTCTCTTTCACTTTGTAATGAGATACTGATATGAGCAACATCACCATTTATCACAACCCAGCCTGCGGCACGTCGCGTAATACGCTGGAGATGATCCGCAACAGCGGTATCGAGCCGACCGTTATTCTTTACCTTGAGACTCCACCTTCACGCGATGAGCTGCTCAAACTCATTGCGGATATGGGCATTTCCGTCCGGGCTTTGCTGCGTAAGAACGTCGAGCCGTATGAGGAACTGGGTCTTGCAGAAGATAAATTTACTGACGACCAGCTCATCGACTTTATGCTACAGCATCCGATTCTGATCAACCGTCCGATCGTAGTGACGCCACTGGGAACTAAACTTTGCCGTCCTTCAGAGGTTGTTCTCGATATCCTTCCAGATGCCCAGAAAGCGGCTTTCACCAAGGAAGACGGTGAAAAAGTCGTTGATGATTCAGGTAAAAGACTGAAATAAAGACGAAGGGGGCATTTGCCCCCTTCATTATTACTTCGCCATTTCTTCCAGCAGGTCAATACCAACCGGCTCTTCGCTCTGTAGCGCTGTTAATGCAATACGCTTTGCATACTGCTCTTCCACATCAGAGATGAGAGGCAGCTCGCGGTTCGCCCTGATCTTCAGGAAAGGCGAAGACGGTTGAGCAGCTGCCAGGCTGTTATTAACGACCCATGCCCACGGCTCGATGCCAGCTCGGCGTAGATCCTGCTGCAGGTTAGCGGCTTCCAGTACAGGTGTCGTTTCGGCAAGCGTCACGATAATCACCTTCGTCTTCTCCGGGTCTGCTGCTTTTTCGCTATCACCTGTCTTCGATGTCAGAAAGCGAGAGAATTCGGCTTCATGCTGTCGCCAGAACACACTCATGCAATTGTTGAATGCCTTTACATCACTCATGTTCGTCCTCAAATTTTGCTCAGATTAACCCGGCTCTCATCTTCCAGAATTTTATAAACAGTGGAACGGGCAATACTGAGCCGGCGGGCAATATCTGTTGCACCAGTTCCCTGCTGATGAAGTGCCAGTACACTATTTCTGTCGATGATGCGCTTTCGGCCAAACCGGATACCTTTCAGCCTGGCCTCCTGCCGTCCTTCGTTCGTACGCTCCAGAATCCTCCTGCGTTCGGCCTGGGCTACAGCTGAAAGAATGGTCACAACCATTTTCCCCATTTCACCGTCGGTGCTGATCCCGTCGTCTATGAATCGGACCGCGACTCCCTGAGCGTCGAATTCTTTTATCAGTTGGATCATATCGGCAGTGTCGCGGCCAAGCCGGTCGAGTTTCTTCACCAGGATGACGTCACCTTCCTCCACCTTCATTCGCAGCAGATCCAGTCCTTTCCTGTCGGTAGAACTGCCGGATGCTTTGTCGGTAAATATGCGACTGGCTTTCACCCCCGCCTCTTTAAGCCCCTTGATCTGAATATCGAGGGACTGCTGGCTTGTTGATACCCGTGCGTAACCAAAAAGTCGCATAAAAATGTATCCTAAATCAAATATCGGACAGTGGGTGTCTGTTATAACAAAAAATCGATTTAATAGACACCTAGACAACACCATTTTAGTGTGTCCGAGAATTTATAATATTTCGGACGGTTGCGAAATTGTTAATTCATGACCATCAGGCAGGGAGGCCGGTATGCCCGTCGATTTTCTGACCACTGAGCAGGAACTGAATTATGGTCGCTATGTTGCAGAACCCAATGACGTGCAGCTGGCGCGCTATTTTCATCTTGATGAGCGGGATCTTGCCTTCATTAACCAGCGGCGGGGAAGGCATAACCGGCTGGGAATTGCGCTTCAGCTCACCACCGCCCGTTTTCTGGGCACCTTTCTGACAGACTTAACCCGGGTTCTGCCAGGTGTTCAGCAATTTGTCGCGGTGCAGCTTAATATTCGCCGTCCGGAAGTCCTTACCCGCTACGCAGAACGGGTTACCACCCTCAGAGAGCATACTGCGCTGATTAAGGAATATTACGGTTACCATGAATTTGGTGATTTCCCCTGGTCTTTCCGCCTGAAGCGCCTGCTGTACACCCGCGCATGGCTCAGTAATGAGCGACCCGGCCTTATGTTTGATTTTGCCACCGCGTGGCTGCTTCAGAATAAGGTCCTGCTGCCCGGAGCAACCACACTTGTACGTCTCGTCAGTGAAATACGCGAACGGGCAAATCAGCGGCTGTGGAAGAAACTGGCCGCGTTGCCGGACAGCTGGCAGACCGCCCGCGTGACGGAGCTTCTGGACATTCCTGAGGGGCAGCGTACTTCACCGCTGGAGCAACTGAAAAAGGGACCGGTCACCGTCAGCGGCCCGGCATTTACCGAAGCGCTGGAGCGGTATATCCGGCTGCGAAACCTGGAATTTTCCCGACTGAATTTTACCGGTCTGCCTGCTATACAACTGCGTAATTTGGCCCGTTACGCAGGCATGGCGTCGGTAAAATATATCGCGCGAATGCCACAGCAGAGAAAACTGGCCGTACTCACAGCATTCGTTAAAGCGCAGGAGACTGCGGCGCTGGATGAGGCCGTTGATGTGCTCGATATGCTGATACTGGATATCACTCGTGCGGCGAAGAAAACGGGGCAGAAAAAACGGCTCAGGACGCTTAAAGATCTTGATCGTGCTGCGCTAATATTGGCGCGGGCATGTTCATTGTTGCTGGATGAACAGGCTGACGATGCTGAACTGAGGGAGACCATATTCAACAGCATACCGAAAAGCAGGCTGGCAGAATCCGTCAGCAAGGTAAATGAGCTGGCCCGACCTCAGAACAACAATTTCCATGACGAAATGGTGGAGCAGTACGGGCGGGTAAAGCGCTTTCTTCCGGCGGTATTGCGCGACCTGCATTTCCAGGCAGCGCCAGCCGGAGAACATACGTTGTCCGCCATTCATTATCTGACCGAACTGAACGGCTCGAAAAAGCGCATCCTGGACAATGCGCCTGAACATATTATTACCGGCCCCTGGAAACGCCTGGTATACGATGCGGAGGGCCGGATACAGCGTGCCGGTTACTCGCTTTGTCTGCTGGAGCGCCTTCAGGATGCACTACGTCGAAGGGACATCTGGCTCGAAAACAGCGATCGCTGGGGAAATCCCCGCGAGAAGCTGTTGCAGGGGGAAGAATGGCAGGCTCAGCGGGTCCCCGTTTGCCGGGCGCTGGGACATCCCACTGATGGACATAAAGGCGTGCAACAGTTGGCGGTCCAGCTAGATGAAACCTGGAAAACCGTCGCATCCCGCTTTGAAGGAAATGCGGAGGTTCATATTTGCCATGACGGTAAACATCCTTCCCTGACTATCAGCAGCCTGGAGAAACTGGAGGAGCCAACATCGTTGCATCGTCTCAACAGTCGGGTAAGGCTGCTACTCCCGCCAGTAGATTTGACGGAACTGTTGCTTGAAATAGATGCCAGAACGGGATTTACACGTGAGTTTACGCATGTCAGTGAATCCGGGGCCCGGGCACAGGATCTGCACATCAGCCTGTGCGCGGTCCTGATGGCAGAGGCCTGCAATATCGGGCTGGAACCGCTGATAAAGCACAATATACCGGCGCTGACGCGCCACCGGCTTAGCTGGGTAAAACAGAATTACCTCCGGGCAGAAACGCTGGTCAGCGCCAATGCCCGCCTGGTTGATTTTCAGTCCACACTGGAGCTTGCTGGCCGCTGGGGTGGTGGCGAAGTGGCTTCAGCTGATGGCATGCGCTTTGTCACGCCGGTGAAAACCGTCAATTCAGGACCTAACAGAAAATATTTTGGTTCCGGACGTGGCATCACCTGGTACAACTTCGTCTCTGATCAGTACTCTGGATTCCACGGCATCGTTGTCCCCGGCACATTACGAGATTCCATTTTTGTGCTGGAAGGCCTTCTGGAGCAGCAGACAGGGCTGAATCCGGTTGAGATCATGACAGACACAGCCGGTACCAGCGACATTATTTTTGGCCTCTTCTGGCTGCTGGGATACCAGTTTTCCCCCCGGCTTGCCGATGCCGGTGAAGCGGTATTCTGGCGAGTGGATAAATCGGCAAATTACGGTGCACTGGACGAACTGGCACGTGGTTGTGCCGATCTGTCGAAAGCCGAGGATCAGTGGGATGAGATGATGCGAACCGCCGGTTCGCTGAAACTGGGCACCATTCATGCTTCAGAACTCATTCGCTCTTTGCTGAAAAGCTCGCGCCCATCAGGGCTGGCACAGGCGATCATGGAAGTGGGGCGCGTCAACAAGACGCTGTACCTTCTTAATTATATTGATGATGAGGATTATCGTCGGCGGATCCTGACGCAGCTAAACCGGGGGGAAGGCCGCCATGCTGTGGCGAGGGCGATCTGCTACGGGCAGCGCGGTGAGATCAGAAAGCGCTATCGTGAAGGTCAGGAAGATCAGCTGGGGGCACTGGGCCTGGTCACTAACGCAGTGGTACTGTGGAACACACTTTATATGCAGGAAGCCCTGAGCTGGATACGCAGTAATGGAGAAGAAATCGGGGTTGAAGATATCGCCCGGTTGTCCCCACTGATGCACGGGCATATCAATATGCTGGGGCATTATACGTTTACGCTACCGGAGGATATTTTGAAGGGGGAACTGAGAGAACTAAATTTCAATTTAAACAATGAATTAACTTCTTAGCGTACGTTTTCGTTCCATTGGCCCTCAAACCCCGTATACGGAAGTTATGGCGCACCTCAGGGGAATTTGTGAGGAGTTCTTTGCCGGGCGTGACCGGCAGCTTGGCGAACTGCAGAACGAAATCGACACCAGATTGCGTGAAGTCGGCGCCCTGGCTGCCAGTAAGAAAACACTGGATGATGAGACGAACAGGCTGACCGGACAGCTCTCCGACATCCAGCCAACCATTAACAGTATCAATGCGAATCTCAGGCTGCTGGGGATCACCGGCTTTGAAATCATCTGCCATGATGCAGAGATGAAACTGTACCGTCTTCGCCGGGGAAGCGAGCCAGAAAAGGCGGAAGTCTTCAAATCCCTCAGTGAGGGTGAGAAAACAATGGTTGCTTTTCTCTATTTCATCGAATCGTGTTCGGGCAGTCTTACCCCGGAAACCATCCATCCGGAAAATAAACTCATTGTGATTGATGACCCGATTTCCAGCCTGTCACATAACTATATCTATGAAGTTGCAGCACTCATTAAGCGGAAGATAATTAAGGCCGCTGCAGCGAGACATGTGGTGATACTGACGCATAATATGTTTTTCTTCCAGGAGATGCTGCTGAACAGCGGCCGCCTGCAGGATGGCAGGAAAGCGCCAGCAAACTGGTCGCTGTTTCGCATCATCAAGTCGGATTACAGTTCCTGCGAAACGCTTTCCATGCACGAAATGCTCAATGAATATCAGGCGTTATGGCAGACACTGAAAGACGTCAGGGATGCGAAAACCCAGCCCGTGGTGCTGTTCAATACGATGAGGAATATTCTGGAGTATTATTTCAGCTTTTCCTGCAAGAATGAAAAGCTTAAAGAAGCCCTGGAGTCTCTGGCAACGGAACACAGCGATGCCGGAGAATATGATTCATTTTACCGGGCCATCAACCGCCACTCGCATTCGGACGGTAGAAATCTTTTCTCAACCGGCGTCATCGATAAGGAACGCTATCTGAACATGTTCAGGAAAGTGTTTATTCACACTGATGACCATGAACACTATCTTGCCATGATGGGTGAATCCGAAGAACGGCCGGAAACAGAGGCGTAAACAAAGAGTATCGTCACCTGCGGGTACCGTTCACTTAACGCATCGGGAGCGAGCGCATGTGATTACGCACATGCTCTACGCGCCCGAAACGAAAACGTGTATACCGTACAACGGGTACAATTTTCGGTTTCATGGCGGGTTTCCTTTTACAGTCCGGCTACTGCCGGAAGTCCCTGTAACCATTTACAGGCGGTAAAAAGCGCAGAGGGGAACACCCGAGGTGACGACAGCTGATTATAAGCCCCGTTCCGGTTTGACGTAAATCATTTCCACATTTGAAAAAGGGAAAATCAGGGCTCCCATTCTGTCCGGGAGCTAACTGCGATGTGCATCCAGCTTTGAATAACCAAACCTAATGAAAGTCACTGCTCATGCTGTTAACGGCCGTCCCGCATTCAAGTTCCCTCCAGGCAGCCGAGCGTGATATTTCCGACTTTGCCTATTTTTCAGATCTCGGGAGAGGAAGAGAGGAATTATTGCAGCATGGACACAAAAAACGAGTAATTGTTGCGATGAGAGGATTATTGCTCCATGAGCAAATATAAATGACTTTATGCGCCATGAGGTTAAATATATTGTTCCTGCCGTCCGGCTGAACCCCGGGGCAGGGGATCAGCCGGGAAGGAAAGCGTCACGGTTCTGCTTTCCGGGAGAGGGTCTTTCGTTTTTTCTTCAGGTACATCACTTCGTCACATTTGCCGATCATTTCCGCCAGCGTCGCGTACTGGTCTGCGTTATTGATCAGTTCGCCAAAGGAATAATTGATGTTGTAGGGCTTACCCGAGGTGTCATTGTAATGATCCAAACTGGCACTCAGCGCTTGCAGAAAAGAACTCGTGTTCCCGTTTCGCCGGATCAGGGCGGCAAACTCATCCCCGCCGAGGCGGCCTGCTATTTCGCCCGGTTCGAGGTGCTGATGTAAAAAGCCGGCAAAAACCTTCAGCACCTCGTCTCCCTCTGCGTGTCCCCAGAGATCGTTCACCGGTTTGAACCTGTCCAGATCGAAATAGATGAGGCTGAACGACGCATCCTGCCGGTTCATCGCGCGGAAGAGTTTTTCGCCGGCGCGGTAAAACCCGCGCCGGTTGGGAATGCCCGTCAGGCTGTCCGTCATGGCCATGCTGATGGCCTCGAATTCGTCTTCCACGATACAGGCCAGATCCCGGAGGGACGCAATGTCATCATCCGTGAAGGCGCGGGGAACGGTGTGGATCAGGCACAGCGTGCCGGCCACCGTGCCGTCGGGCAGGTTCACCGGCTGGCCGGCGTAGAACCGGATGTGGGGCTCACCGGTGACCAGGGGATTGTCACGGAACCGCTCATCAGCAGCTGCGTCGTGAACAATGAAGGGCCCCTCCTGCAGAATGGCATGCCCGCAGAACGAGATGTTACGCGGGGTTTCGCGCACGCCGATGCCCTGGCAGGCGAGGAGCCACTGGCGCTCGCGATCCAGCAGGCTTATCAGGGCCACCGGGACCTGAAAGGCTTTGCGGGCCAGCCGCGTCAGGCGTTCAAAACGCTCATCGTCACGGGTATCAAGAAGGCCGGTAATATACAGGGACTTCAGCCTCTGTTCTTCATTCTCCGGTATACCGGGTGCCTGCATGTAATCTCCTGGTATGTACAAAGTATATATGCAGATGAAAAGGTGTTTGGATCTGACTGAGTGTAATTATAGTTCACGACTTATCTGCCAGCGGCTGAACTTCAGGTACAGGAATTCACGTTTATCACTCGTACTAGACTCTCCGGAGGACCAGGGGAATGACCGGGTCTGTTACGGTGAGGGAATCTGTAAACCTCAGGATTTTTGCCGGGAAAGTACGTACAACTGCTATCTTGATTAGTAAATGTTAAAATTTGTAGGTATCCACCCGTTAAACAAAATGATTAATATTTAAAAATACTCGTTGAACACCCGTGCCGTAATAATGAAGTACATTAAAAACGTTATCCGGTCATGTGAAGCTGAGACCGTCTCTTCGTCATGTAAAATGCCGTACTTTCTTTGTCGTGAAGAATGACCGGGTTAAGTCCATAAGGTTGAGAGGAAGTCTGCTGATGTGATACGCTCAAGGCGAGATTTATCTCAGTGAGAACTCACGGCAACAAAAAGTTTTTGGACAACAAAACACAAAGTTGTTTTGGACTGTAGGAGTCCAAGAGACAATGACATTACATACAACGCCGTGTAACGGATTTTACATTATTACAAAGCCTGTGTTACAAGAGAGTTATGGACATGATTGAAAAAATATGTGAAGTAATTGATGGTGAATACGTCTGTGATATAGATATTAGCGTTGAAGAATGGAAGATTTTATTAAGGGATAAAAAAGTTTTTGATGACAAAAGTATTGCAGCGTTAAAAAAATGGTTCATTGAGCCAGACCATTCCTGTACATGTTTCGATATCGGCAAGAAGTACGACCTGCACAGTATGAGTGCTAATGGTGTAATCAATGGGTTGGGTGGAAGAGTTCAGAAGCAGCTTGGCCGATTCGAGGTTAAAGGAGTCGGAAAGATTGCTTCCGGGACAAAATTCATTACAGTCATGAAAAGTAGAGAAATTAAAGGAAACCCAAAGCGAAATTTATGGACTATCCGTGAAGAACTTGTTCAGGCAATAAAAGAACTAGATTTTTTTAGTACGAACGAAAGCTCAAGCATTGATTTTTACTCAGATAATGATTTGATCACTGCTCTAGAAGAAAGTAATCACTTTGACGTTACTCAGACATTTGAGTATAGCGAAAAAGCGAAACCTAAGAAAGCTGCAATAGAAGTCAAAAATGGACTCTCATACCCAAGAAGTAAATCTGTTTCAAAAAATGCGCTTAACAAAGCTGATTATAAATGTGAAATTAATTGCGACCATCCAACGTTCAGAAGGCGAAACTCTCCTCTAAATTACACAGAACCTCATCACATTGTCCCGATGTCAAAGCAAGACTATTTTGAGAATTCACTGGATGTGGAAGAGAATATCATATCACTATGTTGCAACTGCCATAAACAAATTCATCTTGGCAAGGGGTTTGAAGATATGTTGAGGAAAATATATGCCGAGCGGAAAGATGTATTAAAAAAAGCGGGAATCGAGATATTATTAGAGGATTTGATTCTTTTTTACAAGATGGAAGGTAATTAATCTTCGAGAAGATGCATGCTTATTTTTATTTTTTTAGCAATGAATGTGAAATACTGCCTGACTATCAATCCTGTCATGTGGTTCAGATTTATGGGGGAGGATTTTAATATTTTACCAGCATGGCATGTCGATCAATCGGTTAAGTATAGCGCCAGGTAACCAGACGGATTTTCCCTCTCAGGCGGGAGTCGTTATCCATCGTCCAGTACCTGATTAAAAGTAGGAGTAATTACAAGAAAATTAAATTGTATGACTATTATTTCCGTTCAGAAAAGAAAGTTACATTAAAAACCCGAAATTATTAGGGTTATTAATTAGTTAAGTGCTATATATTTTCGTGTCCGGGGGTACCCTAAGAGGGTGCGCAAGACAACACTCCAGTGTTCATTATTTATGACTGTCAAGCCATTTATTCATCTGCTCAATTTCACCTTTTTGAGCTTTAATGATGTCCTGCGCAAGCTTTCTCATTTCGGGATCTTTTCCGTATTTGAGCTCGGTCTCAGCCATTGCGATTGCCCCTTCATGGTGTGCGATCATACCTTTTGCAAAGGCCTTATCGGGATTGGATTCATTAACGGCGGCCATCATTTTTTCATGCATATTTTTCATGCCAGCCATATATTCCTGTGATGATGCCGATGAGTGCATATCTGACATTTTCATTTCCGAATGTTCAGCAGAAATGGCTGGCAGGGATAACATTAATATTACAAAAAGGGTGTTTTTGATTTTCATATAATAATTCCTTTCAGACAGGTACCGGTTAAGTGTAGCTGAGTCAGACAAAAAAGCCCCCTGACGGGGGGCAAAAATGTAGCAACGTTGTTTCAGGAAAATCTATCAGGGAAAAGGTAACAGCACGGATACTACCGTCGCATTCAGCCTGCATTGATCATGCGGCGGTGCGCTTCGGCCATGGCCTGATGTGGGCCGGATTGCCCGTTATTCATGAATTCATGGGCAACCGCTGCTCTTTCATGCTCATTCATCGCCGCGTAAGACGTTGACGGGACGGTCGTGGATACCGTGTTATTTCCCATCATCTTCTGATGACTTTCCACCATTTTCTGGTGCGCATCCGCCGAGCCGTTCGTCATGGTTTCATGAGCAATAATGGCCTGTTCATGCTGGTCCATACCGGTCATACGAGGAGCAGTCCCCTGGATCCCGACAGGAGCCGCAGCAGACTGCATCTGGTGAGCAGGAGCCTGTGCATTGTTGACGCGATCATGGATATTCACGGTTTCAGTGGCCCAGGCCGATGAAATTAAACCAAAGCCCAGCAAAGATGCTAATACGATATTTTTCATGATAACTCTCCATTTCTGAATTAGTGATGTCCGGGGAAGTACAACCGGTGTTTTCAGTTCCATAACTGAAACAGGTTCGGCAGCGTTTATTTCTCCGGAAGAGGGCTGGATATTCATTTCCTGGCGTACTCTGACGCCGGGTATTGATGAAGCAATCCAGCCTTCCTGATAAGTTGCACTAATTATATCGAATGGCTTCTGTTTGCTGCATGACAGGCTAATGACATCTTTGTCATTTACATCTTTATTTTCAGCATTGGGTTTCCGGGATCATTTTCTCCAGTCTGGGCACGGATAAGATAAAACGCGTGGAGCGTACGTCTGATTCCACCTGCACTCTTCCGTGATGTGCTTCCACGATTGACTTCACAATCGCAAGGCCGATGCCGCTGCCTTCTCCTTTTCGTTGTCTGGATGGATCCACCCGATAAAAACGGTCAAACAGCCTTGATAAATGTTCTTCAGGGATCGGTTTCCCCGGATTTTCAATCACAAGGTCAAAAAAGCTCTCCTGCTCTCTTATTGAGACGGTGATTGCCTGTCCCTCCGGGGTATAACGCAGGGCATTGGATAACAGATTATTGATCGCCCTTCTGAACATTTGTGGATCTCCCTCAACCAGGCAGGGCATCCCGTCAAATTTGAGCGTGATATTGCGTTCTTCGGCCCAGGCTTCGAAAAACTCGAAGACTTTCATGACTTCCGCTCTGAGGTCAAACATGACCCTGTCAGGTATCAGCTGATTATTGTCTGCCTGCGCCAGGAACAGCATGTCGCTGACCATTTTGGTCATCCGGTTATACTCTTCCAGGCTGGAGTAGAGGACATCCTCAAGTTCCTTCTGGGTTCGATCCTGACTCAGCGCGATTTCAGTCTGTGTCACCAGATTGGTGATGGGCGTTCTGATCTCGTGCGCGATATCGGCAGAGAAATTGGCCTGGCGGGTAAAGACATCCTCAATCTTTCCAATCATATGATTGAACGAGATAACCAGTTGCTCCAGCTCAATGGGAACCCGTGTCGGTTCCAGCCGCGCATCAAGATTCTCGGAGGTGATGCTTTTAATGGCATTGCTGACATTACGAAGGGGCAGATGCCCCTGACGGACAGCGATGCGAATGATCAGAACAATCAGCAGGCTTATCACAACAGCGATTGCAATCAGATTTTTTTTCAGCGCATCAAGGTAATGGAGATGGAAATTAATGGAGAGGCCAGTCAGCATGACATAGTTCTGCTGTTTGCCCTGAAATATCGCCTGGCCAGAGGAGGCGATAATCCGGTATGTTTCCATCTTCATTTCGGACCCGGTATCCATCGGTCCCGCAGGATCCTCCACCGTCCAGAGAAAGACATCCCGTGCGCGGCTGTGCTCGCTAAAATCTGCTGAATTCACTGCCGGGCGTAGTGCCGCCCCCTGAGCTGAGCTCAAGAGCACTTCACCCCTGGGATTGAGGAGCAAAAGGGCAACGTTGCGGTAGCTGGCAATTGATTCCTTTATTTTGCTTACTTTTTTTTCATCCGGATCTGCCGGGGACTGGAGTATACGGCTCAGTGTGGTGCTGATTTGTTGCAGATCGCTGACATCCTGCTCGGCAAAATGCTTTTCAACAGAATGCAGCATAAACCAGGTGAAGGCGATAAACGCCAGTATTGTGGACAGGCTGATAAAAAAGGTCAGCCGCAGAGCGAGTGAGAAAGGTCGTCTGGACGGTTTGCTATGCATCCGGGATCTCCAGCATGTAGCCCACGCCCCGCACTGTCTGGATCAGTTTTGTCCCGTAATCGTTGTCTATTTTAGCGCGGAGTCGCTTTACTGCGACATCAATCGCGTTAGTGTCGCTGTCAAAATTCATGTCCCAGACCTGAGAGGCAATCAGGGAGCGGGGAAGAACTTCTCCCTGATGGCGAATGAAGAATTCCAGCAAGCTGAACTCTTTACTGGTGAGCACAATGCGGTTCCCGGCGCGGCTGACTTTTCTGGATACGAGATCAACCGAGAGGTCAGCCACTTTAAGCTGGCTTTCCGTGATCATCGTGTTTCCCCGCCTGAGGAGGGTTCTTACCCGGGCGAGCAGTTCAGCAAACGCAAAGGGCTTCACCAGATAATCGTCCGCACCCAGCTCAAGTCCTTTGACCCTGTGTTCAATCGTGCCAAGGGCCGTCAGCAGTAATACCGGCATCCCCTTTCCGGCACTGCGCAGCATACGGATGATATCCCAGCCGTTTACATCAGGCAGCATGATATCCAGGATGACTAAATCATACTCGGCTGTCATGGCAAGATGATATCCGGTCAGACCATTATCAGCGTGATCCACGACGAACCCCGCCTCTGTCAGCCCCTTGCTGAGATATTCACCTGTTTTAATTTCGTCTTCAACGATTAATATTTTCATCATGCTCCCCGGCTGGCTGCTAATGTCATTTTATTGCGCCCACGATCGTTATCAACGGATTACAGCAAAAATGACAACATTGTCATTATCCTGTCACCCGGCAAACAGAGAGCGTTCGGTAAAGTATCCCTATCAATACTCTGGACTTCGTTTGAACCATTTACCAGGTCTGCCTGTACGAGAAGCGTTATGTTCAAATTAAAATTACTCAGCATCAGTACCATATTCATCCTGGCTGGTTGTGTTTCTCTGGCACCTGAATATCAGCGTCCGCCAGCTCCGGTTCCCCAGCAGTTTTCATTGTCTAAAAACAGTCTGACGCCTGCGGTAAACAGCTATCAGGATACGGGCTGGCGAAACTTTTTTGTCGATCCCCAGGTTACCCGGTTGATCGGTGAAGCTCTGACTAATAACCGTGATTTGAGAATGGCTGCCCTGAAGGTTGAAGAGGCCCGAGCCCAGTTCAACGTCACGGATGCAGATCGTTATCCCCAGCTGAATGCCTCATCCGGGATAACATACAGCGGTGGTCTGAAAGGTGACAAGCCGACCACACAGAAGTACGACGCGGGTCTGGAGCTCAGCTATAAGCTCGATTTTTTCGGCAAACTTAAGAACATGAGTGATGCTGACCGCCAGAACTACTTTGCCAGCGAAGAAGCCCGTCGGGCCGTACACATCCTGCTGGTCTCCAACGTTTCACAGAGCTATTTCAGCCAGCAACTGGCGTACGAACAACTCCGTATTGCGCGGGAAACGCTGAAAAATTATGAACAGTCCTATGCTTTCGTTGAGCAACAGCTCGTGACCGGGAGTACGAACGTTCTGGCACTTGAACAGGCGAGAGGACAAATCGAAAGTACCCGCGCCGAAATAGCCAAACGAGAAGGCGATCTGGCTCAGGCAAACAATGCCCTGCAACTGGTGCTGGGAACGTACCGCGCACTTCCGTCAGAAAAAGGGATGAAAGGCGGGGAGATCGCGCCAGTAAAACTGCCACCAAACCTGTCCTCACAAATTTTACTGCAGCGCCCGGATATCATGGAAGCGGAATATCAGCTGAAAGCGGCTGATGCCAATATTGGCGCAGCGCGAGCGGCCTTTTTCCCGTCCATTACCCTGACCAGTGGTCTCTCCTCAAGCAGTACGGAGCTGTCCAGCCTCTTTACGTCAGGAAGTGGAATGTGGAATTTTATTCCTAAAATTGAAATTCCTATATTTAATGCTGGCAGGAACAAAGCCAATCTGAAGCTGGCTGAAATTCGCCAGCAACAGTCCGTGGTTAATTACGAACAAAAAATTCAGTCAGCCTTTAAGGATGTTTCCGACACGCTTGCGCTGCGCGACAGCCTTAGCCAGCAACTTGAGTCACAGCAGCGTTATCTTGATTCACTTCAGATAACTCTACAGCGTGCCAGAGGATTGTATGCAAGTGGTGCTGTCAGTTACATCGAAGTGCTGGATGCAGAACGTTCCCTCTTCGCGACGCAGCAAACCATTCTCGATCTTACCTATTCCCGGCAGGTTAACGAAATTAATCTGTTTACCGCACTGGGTGGCGGTTGGGTAGAGTAAATTTATTTAATTAATCAGGAAATTTAAAATGCGTAATTCACTTAAAGCCGTTTTATTTGGTGCCTTCTCTGTCATATTTTCTGCCGGTCTTCATGCTGAAACACATCAGCATGGTGATATGAATGCTGCCAGTGACGCTTCGGTACAGCAGGTTATCAGGGGCTCCGGTGTCGTTAAAGCCATTGATATGAATAGTAAAAAAATCACCATTTCGCACGAAGCTATCCCTGATGTGGGCTGGCCTGCAATGACCATGCGCTTCACTTTTGTTAATGCAGACGACGCTATTGACGCTATTAATGCCCTGAAAACTGGCAGCCACGTTGATTTCTCGTTTATTCAGCAGGGTAATATTTCTTTACTTAAAAGCATTAACGTGACGCAGTCCTGATTGGCTGTCCGGAGCGATTACATCCTGTGCGCCTGTACATTCATTAAGGGATTACTGTGAATGAATGATCGGGCGCATATGCCAGGTGTTTTGATTTTTCAGCGAGAAATTGTATGGCTTCTTTAAAGATAAAATATGCTGCAATAATTATCAGCAGCCTCATAGCAGGGGGGCTGATATCGGTTACTGCCTGGCAGTATGTAAACTCATCACAAAAAACAGTACAAACAGAAAAAACGGCACCGGAGCGAAAGGTACTTTTCTGGTATGACCCGATGAAACCGGATACCAAATTTGATAAACCCGGAAAATCGCCCTTTATGGATATGGACCTGTTGCCAAAATATGCTGATGACAGTGGCGATAAAAGCAGTGGCGGGATCCGTATCGACCCAACCCAGGTTCAGAATCTGGGATTAAAAACGCAAAAAGTCACGCGAGGAATGCTGAATTATTCCCAGACAATCCCGGCTAATGTCAGCTATAACGAGTATCAGTTTGTTATTGTGCAGGCGCGTTCTGACGGGTTTGTCGAAAAAGTCTACCCCATGACGATTGGCGATCATGTGAAGAAGGGGACGCCACTTATCGATATTACCATTCCGGACTGGGTGGAAGCACAGAGCGAATTCCTTCTGTTATCCAGCACCGGTGGTACTTCCACGCAAATTAAAGGCGTTCTGGAACGGCTTCGCCTGGCAGGTATGCCGGAAGAGGATATTCAGAGACTGCGTTCTACCCGGAGCATTCAGACCCGTTTTACCATTAAAGCACCTATTGATGGTGTCATTACTGCATTTGACCTGCGCACCGGCATGAATATTTCGAAAGATAAGGTGGTGGCTCAGATTCAGGGAATGGACCCGGTCTGGATCAGCGCTGCAGTGCCAGAATCTATCGCATATCTGCTGAAAGATACGTCGCAGTTTGAAATTTCGGTACCGGCTTATCCGGATAAAACATTCCATGTCGAAAAATGGAACATTCTTCCCAGCGTGGATCAGACAACCCGTACGCTTCAGGTCCGTCTCCAGGTTTCTAACAAGGATGAGTTTCTCAAGCCGGGTATGAATGCCTATCTGAAACTGAATACCAAGAGCCAGGAGATGCTGCTGATACCAAGCCAGGCCGTTATCGATACCGGCAAAGAACAGCGCGTGATTACTGTTGATGATGAAGGCAAGTTTGTGCCGAAACAGATCCACGTTCTGCATGAATCACAGCAACAGTCCGGCATCGGTTCCGGCCTGAATGAAGGCGATACCGTGGTGGTCAGTGGCCTGTTCCTCATTGACTCCGAAGCCAATATTACGGGCGCGCTGGAACGTATGCGCCACCCTGAAAAAACAGAAAGCAGTATGCCAGCAATGTCTGACCAGCCTGTAAATATGCATTCAGGGCACTGAGGAGACGACGATGATTGAATGGATTATCCGGCGCTCTGTCGCCAACCGTTTCCTGGTCATGATGGGCGCACTGTTTCTCAGCATCTGGGGCACATGGACGATAATTAACACGCCGGTCGATGCGCTGCCTGACCTGTCAGATGTGCAGGTCATTATTAAAACCAGCTATCCCGGACAGGCCCCGCAGATTGTAGAAAACCAGGTCACCTATCCGCTTACCACCACCATGCTGTCCGTACCTGGCGCAAAAACCGTGCGTGGTTTCTCACAGTTCGGGGATTCGTATGTGTATGTCATTTTTGAAGACGGGACCGATCTGTACTGGGCCCGTTCGCGCGTGCTGGAATACCTGAATCAGGTTCAGGGCAAACTGCCTGCGGGTGTGAGCTCTGAAATCGGTCCGGACGCCACGGGAGTGGGCTGGATATTTGAATATGCCCTGGTCGATCGCAGCGGAAAACACGACCTTTCAGAACTGCGTTCTTTGCAGGACTGGTTTCTGAAATTTGAACTGAAGACCATCCCGAACGTGGCTGAGGTAGCCTCGGTTGGTGGCGTGGTGAAGCAGTACCAGATTCAGGTCAATCCGGTAAAACTGTCCCAGTATGGGATCAGCCTGCCCGAAGTGAAACAGGCTCTTGAATCGTCTAACCAGGAGGCCGGTGGTTCATCCGTTGAAATGGCCGAAGCGGAGTATATGGTCCGTGCCAGCGGTTATCTTCAGAGCATTGATGATTTTAATAACATCGTCCTGAAAACAGGTGAGAACGGCGTGCCGGTTTATCTGCGGGATGTTGCCCGCGTGCAGACCGGGCCCGAAATGAGGCGTGGTATTGCCGAGCTGAACGGCCAGGGAGAAGTCGCTGGCGGCGTGGTGATCCTGCGGTCGGGTAAAAATGCGCGCGACGTTATCACGGCAGTGAGGGATAAACTGGAGACGCTGAAGGCCAGCCTGCCGGAAGGCGTTGAAATCGTGACCACCTACGATCGCAGCCAGTTAATCGACCGGGCGATTGATAACCTCAGTTCCAAACTTCTGGAAGAGTTTATCGTGGTGGCCATCGTCTGTGCTCTGTTCCTGTGGCACGTACGTTCTGCCCTGGTGGCGATTATCTCTCTGCCGCTTGGCCTGTGTATCGCCTTTATCGTCATGCACTTCCAGGGACTGAACGCCAATATCATGTCGCTGGGAGGGATAGCGATTGCCGTCGGTGCGATGGTGGATGCCGCCATTGTGATGATTGAAAATGCGCACAAACGGCTTGAGGAGTGGGATCATCAGCATCCGGGTGAGCAGATTGACAACACCACCCGCTGGAAGGTGATTACCGACGCCTCCGTGGAAGTGGGACCCGCGTTGTTCATTAGCCTGCTGATCATCACCCTGTCCTTTATTCCTATCTTTACCCTGGAAGGGCAGGAAGGTCGTCTGTTTGGCCCGCTGGCATTCACGAAAACGTACTCCATGGCGGGAGCGGCCGCACTGGCCATCATCGTCATTCCTATTCTGATGGGATTCTGGATCCGGGGGAAAATTCCTGCAGAGACCAGTAACCCCCTGAACCGGGTGCTGATCAAAGCGTATCATCCTTTGCTGCTGCGGGTCCTCCACTGGCCAAAAACAACCCTGCTGGTTGCGGCCTTGTCCATTTTCACGGTTATCTGGCCACTGAGTCAGGTGGGCGGTGAATTTCTGCCGAAGATTAACGAGGGCGATCTGCTGTATATGCCGTCGACCTTGCCTGGCGTCTCTCCGGCAGAAGCTGCAGCGCTCCTGCAGACAACAGACAAGTTAATCAAAAGCGTTCCTGAAGTGGCTTCTGTATTTGGCAAGACCGGTAAAGCACAGACCGCAACGGATTCCGCGCCGCTCGAAATGGTGGAAACCACGATCCAGCTCAAACCTGAGGATCAGTGGCGTCCCGGCATGACAATTGACAAGATTATTGATGAACTCGACAGGACAGTCCGTTTACCGGGTCTGGCAAACCTCTGGGTGCCGCCTATCCGTAACCGTATTGATATGCTCTCAACCGGGATCAAAAGCCCGATAGGTATCAAAGTGTCCGGGACTGTTCTGTCCGATATCGACGCGACGGCGCAGAGTATCGAGGCGGTAGCCAAAACCGTGCCTGGCGTGGTGTCTGTCCTGGCTGAGCGACTTGAGGGCGGGCGCTACATCGATATCGATATCAACCGGGAGAAAGCCTCCCGCTACGGGATGACGGTAGGTGATGTCCAGCTGTTCGTCTCTTCAGCAATCGGAGGTGCTATGGTGGGTGAGACAGTTGAAGGGGTGGCCCGGTACCCTATTAACATTCGCTACCCGCAGGATTACCGGAACAGTCCGCAGGCGCTGAAACAGATGCCGATCCTGACCCCGATGAAGCAGCAGATCACGCTGGGCGATGTCGCGGATATTAACGTCGTTTCTGGACCAACCATGCTGAAAACCGAAAATGCCCGGCCAGCCAGCTGGATTTATGTTGATGCCCGCGGCAGGGACATGGTGTCGGTGGTTAACGACATTAAGACGGCCATCAGCGAGAAAGTGAAACTGAGACCGGGAACCAGTGTGGCATTCTCCGGACAGTTTGAACTGCTTGAGCATGCCAACAAGAAACTGAAGCTGATGGTGCCGATGACGGTGATGATCATTTTCATCCTGTTGTATCTGGCATTCCGCCGGGTTGACGAAGCCCTGCTGATCCTGATGAGCCTGCCGTTCGCCCTGGTTGGCGGAATATGGTTCCTGTACTGGCAGGGCTTCCATATGTCAGTGGCGACCGGAACCGGGTTTATCGCCCTGGCCGGGGTGGCAGCAGAGTTTGGCGTGGTCATGCTGATGTATCTGCGTCATGCCATTGAAGCGCACCCGGAATTGTCCCGTAAAGAGACGTTCACACCGGAAGGTCTTGATGAAGCCCTCTATCATGGTGCCGTACTGCGTGTCCGGCCGAAAGCCATGACCGTGGCGGTGATCATTGCGGGTCTGCTGCCAATACTCTGGGGAACCGGCGCAGGTTCAGAAGTCATGAGCCGTATTGCGGCACCCATGATTGGTGGGATGATCACGGCTCCGCTGCTGTCCCTGTTCATTATTCCTGCCGCCTACAAATTAATCTGGCTGCGCAGACATAAAAAAAGCGTGTCCTGAACCTGAAAGGGCACCCCCTGTGGGTGTCCTTCTTTACTGATTCACCCTGACGTCAGGGTTTATATCGATAATATACAGAGGTGAGTATGAAAAAAGTGGTTCTAATGGCGCTGGCTCTCGGCCTTTCACTACCCGCGATGGCGAGTGAAAAAGTGATTGATATGTACAAATCTGAAAACTGTGGCTGTTGTTCCCTGTGGGGCAAGGCGATGGAAAAAGACGGGTTCGAAGTACGAACTCACGTCATGAATGATCAGGCGCTGTCAGCCCTGAAAGAAAAGCATGCTGTTCCTGCAGGACTACGAAGCTGTCATACCGCAGTTACTGGTAATTTGATCATTGAAGGTCATGTGCCTGCCACAACGATACATAAGGCAATGCAGTCTGGTTCAGGGATTTATGGCCTTGCCACCCCCGGTATGCCAGCAGGAAGTCCTGGAATGGAGATGGGAGCCCGAAAAGAGGCTTACGATGTTATCGCATTCTCACCGGATGGAAGTAAAAAAGTCTTCCAGCGAATCGAATAGTCAGCGGAACGGCTGATAACGGGACGCCGGTAGCAGGCACTCCTGTGCCGGCGATATTCGTGGTAATCGCATCCATGACATACCCTGAAGACAGAAGATGCTTCGGTATGCATAAGGAGAGTTACTGTGAAAAATGACAATGCAGTGCAACACAACAACCAGACTGCTTCTGAGCAGACATTATCCCCGGACGAGGGCCACGTATTGCATAAGGTGAGAGATCCCGTGTGCGGGATGGTCATCCTGCCTGACAAGGCGCACAGCAGCATTCGATACCAGGACCATCAGCTTTATTTCTGCTCCGCCAGCTGTGAGAGCAAATTTAAAGCCCATCCCGATCATTATTTTACCGAAGATGCCAGTGAACATTCCCATCACCATCACCACGATCATCACGAAGTCAGCCCTGATCAGATAAAACAGCCTCACAACCAGGCGGAAAAAGAGAATTCTGAAGGTGTGTGGACATGTCCGATGCACCCGGAGATACGCCGCAGTGGTCCCGGAAGCTGTCCTGTCTGTGGAATGGCACTGGAGCCGCTCGTAGCTACGGCATCCACGGGGCCGAGTGATGAACTTCACGACATGACAAGACGCTTCTGGCTGGGGTTGTTGCTGGCGTTTCCGGTTCTGGTACTCGAAATGGGATCTCATCTGTTTCCCGACTTGAGGAATACAGTACCGCCACAGTACAACACATGGCTGCAGTTGCTTCTGGCCTCCCCTGTCGTGTTGTGGTATGGCTGGCCATTCTTCGCCCGGGCCGGAATGTCGTTACGTAACCGCTCCCTGAATATGTTTACCCTTGTTGCAATGGGGACCGGCGTAGCCTGGGTTTACAGCGTCATTGCAACCGTCTTCCCCTCCTGGTTTCCTGCATCGTTCAGAAACATGGATGGCCTGGTGGCCGTTTATTTTGAAGCCGCAGCAGTTATTACGGTGCTTGTTCTGCTGGGACAGGTTCTTGAGCTGCGGGCACGGGAACAAACCTCAGGCGCCATTACTGCGCTTCTGAACCTTGCCCCCAAAACCGCCAGACGGCTGGATCATGACGGTCATGAAACGGATATTAATGCGGAAGATGTCCTGCCTGGCGATAAGCTCCGCATCAGACCTGGAGAGAGTATTCCGGTCGACGGTATCGTGATCGAAGGCAAAACAACCGTGGATGAATCGATGGTGACCGGGGAGTCTATGCCGGTTACCAAAACGAAGGGTGACCCTGTCATTGGGGGGACGATTAATCAGACAGGTAGTCTTATCATCCGTGCAGAGAAAGTCGGTGATGAAACGATGCTCTCACGAATTGTTCAGATGGTCGCTGATGCACAGCGTTCGCGTGCCCCCATCCAGAGAATGGCAGACAGCGTTTCAGGCTGGTTTGTTCCTCTGGTGATACTTATCGCGGTTGTTGCTTTCTTGATCTGGTCTGTCTGGGGGCCCGAGCCCAGGATGGCGCACGGTCTCATTGCGGCTGTGTCGGTCCTGATTATTGCCTGTCCCTGCGCGCTGGGACTGGCCACGCCGATGTCGATAATGGTGGGGGTGGGCAAAGGCGCCCAGGCCGGGGTGTTAATCAAGAATGCCGAAGCCCTTGAGCGTCTTGAAAAAGTGGACACGCTGGTTGTCGACAAAACAGGCACGCTCACGGAAGGTTCGCCGACGGTGACAGGGATTATCAGTCTCAGTCCGGGTGGGGAAATATCTCTTTTACGTGTAACGGCCGCAGTGGAAAAAGGTTCGCAGCATCCGTTGGGTATGGCTGTTGTCAGAGCCGCGCATGAAAAGGGGATCGTGATACCTGCCGTCAGTAATTTCAATGCCCCGTCGGGGAAAGGTGTCTCAGGCGATGTCGAAGGTCAACGGGTTGTTATTGGTAATGAACTGGCTATGCAGGAAAACAGTATCGTTATTGATAATCAAAAGGCCGTTGCGGATACGTTGCGGATGGAAGGCGCTACCGTTATCTATGTGGCCACAGACGGGAACCTTGCAGGCCTGATAGCTATCTCGGATCCCGTGAAAGCAACCACGCCGGATGCGCTTAAAGCTTTGCGTCAGGCGGGGATCCGCATTGTTATGCTCACCGGGGATAACCAGCTTACTGCTGAAGCAGTCGCACGGAAACTGGGAATAGATGAGGTTGAAGCCGGGATTCTGCCGGATGGCAAAAAAGCAGTGATAACCCGACTGAAAGAGTCTGGCCATGTGGTTGCGATGGCCGGAGACGGTGTGAATGATGCCCCGGCGCTGGCAGCGGCTGACGTGGGTATAGCCATGGGAACGGGTACAGATGTGGCAATAGAAAGTGCTGGCGTTACCCTTCTCAAAGGCGATTTGATGATACTCAACAGGGCCCGTCATCTGTCAGAGATCACCATGAAAAATATCCGGCAGAATCTGTTTTTTGCGTTTATCTACAATGCTCTTGGGGTGCCTGTAGCTGCAGGTCTGCTTTATCCTGTGTATGGAATACTGCTGTCGCCAGTTATTGCGGCGGCGGCCATGGCCCTTTCCTCCGTTAGCGTCATTGCAAATGCGTTGCGTCTGAAAAGTGTCAGGCTCGGGAAATAACACTGAGTGAAGGGGCTGTTACGAACAGAAGGAGTCCGGTATGAAAAGTACAACCTATGCGCTTATTGCTGTCGCCGCGATTGCGGTATTTGCTCTCCTGCGCGAACACTGGTCACATGTGGCAGGCTACTGGCCATATCTGTTACTGCTGCTTTGTCCGCTCATGCATCTTTTCCACGGTCACGGGGGGCATGGAGATCATCAACATCACGGAAGTGAAAACGATAAAAAAAATTAATCCGGCAGACGGGACCGCGTCGCGGTCCCGTTATCAGTCCAGGTATCGTTCGTAGTCTCTGGCATGCGCAAAGGCATGCTGTTCGAGTTTGTTATCAGCGGGTGCCGCCGTCCGGAACGCCAGTGAGTTAACAGGATTGTTATTGATGACCAGCTCGTAATGCAGATGAGGACCGGATGAACGTCCGCTGTTACCGGACAACGCAATAGCGTCTCCCCGGGTAACCCTGGCCCCTTTAGTAACGAGTATTTTATTGAGGTGGAGATAGCGAGTTTTAACACCGGCTTTTCCCGTTACTTCAACAAAATATCCCATGGTACTGTTGTATTCGGCCCGGGTGATTTTTCCGTCGATGACGCTGACTATTTTCGTGTTCATGGGCATGGAATAATCAATGCCATTATGGGGACTCACTTTTCCCGATACCGGGTTAAGTCTTGCAGGATTGAAAGGTGAACTGAGTCTTGCTGTGGCTGGTAACGGATAATCGAGACTGCCTTTCCCGGAAGTATCGGAAAGATTATAGAACTTTTTGTCTGATATACGATACGCCGTGTAATTAAATGAGCCGGACGTAAATTTATAAGCCACTACACGTGATTTTCCCGCTTTCTTTTGCAGTACGAGTTTTAATGATTCATTTTTTTTCAAATGCCGAAGATTAAAGCGGGAAGGCAAAGAGCGCTGAAGGATAGCGATCTCGTTCGATTCCAGCCCCGAGCGGGTGGCTGAAAGGTAAGCATTTTCTTTTACGACATCGGTAGAATACATTTACTGGAATTCGCCGTTAGCATGAACACTGCGGCGTATGCTAGGGGTTTTCAGGAGGCGTGTCATCTGCCAGTTAATCGGGAGCACCGTTGATGGTCGTCATTTTTGTAACATATCTTGTTTCCCGTTTGCTCCTGAAGATCTGGGAACTGTATGACCAGCCTGACGGTGATGATTAACGGGACTGAAACAGGTTACGGCAGAGCAATATGGGGCTCATGTCCTGCTACGTAACCCGTCAGTAAAGCCCTGCTAAGCACTAACCCGCCTGCAGTTACCTGGAGGAATACAGGCCGCGAAGCTTTCTTGCCTGTGTCTGATGAGCTTCCGCACCGGCATTATTGACCTGCTCATGCACGAGGGCGGCTTTCTCTCCGGCATTCAGTTCGTTAAAAGAAGAAGAGGAGGTCTTTGAATTTGCACCACTGTCGGACAGCATTTTTTTATGTTCCTCAATCATTTTCTGATGTGCATAGGACGCGCTGTTGTTCATAAATGAATGAGCAACAATGGCCCTTTCATGTTCATTCATTTCAGAGAATGAGGGCGTGTTGTTTTTATTAACCCTGTCCGGTAAGTTTTCATGCGTCGAGGAATTCACATGACTGACGGCTGAGGCATTATTAACAAATCGATGTGCTTCATGGGCAATATCACTGGACTGAGCAAAAGCTGCCCCACAAAATAAAGCTGTAAACGCAGTGGCCGTGATTAATATATTCATGTGTAATTACCTTCTGAGGTACATAAAAGATGTCCTTATGATCATATATAAAAATAATCAACCTGTGGGGAAGATGACGTAAATGTAATACAGCTATGTACATTACACGATTGTAATGAATTTGTTTCTTAAGGTGTGCTAGATTCATTTCATTGTAAGTGGATGAACCAGTAATTTAATTTAAATCGGTTCTCGAATTCTGTCAGTAACCATACTTTAAATAAGGGAATGCGCATGCTGTTGAAAACGTCTCGACGAACTTTCCTGAAGGGGTTAACCCTCTCTGGCGTAGCCGGAAGTCTTGGCGTATGGAGTTTCAATGCGCGTTCCAGTCTGAGCCTGCCAGTTGCCGCATCCCTGCAGGGTACTCAGTTTGACCTGACCATTGGTGAAACGGCCGTCAATATCACGGGCAGTGAGCGTCAGGCCAAAACAATCAATGGAGGCCTGCCGGGGCCCGTTCTTCGCTGGAAAGAAGGTGACACCATTACCCTGAAGGTCAAAAACCGTCTTAATGAACAGACGTCCATTCACTGGCACGGCATTATTCTTCCGGCCAATATGGATGGTGTTCCGGGGCTGAGTTTTATGGGCATAGAGCCTGATGATACCTACGTTTACACCTTTAAGGTTAAGCAGAACGGGACTTACTGGTACCACAGCCATTCCGGTCTGCAGGAACAGGAGGGGGTATACGGTGCCATTATCATCGATGCCAGGGAGCCAGAACCGTTTGCTTACGATCGTGAGCATGTGGTCATGTTGTCTGACTGGACCGATGAAAATCCTCACAGCCTGCTGAAAAAATTAAAAAAACAGTCGGATTACTACAATTTCAATAAACCAACCGTTGGCTCTTTTTTCCGCGACGTGAATACCAGGGGGCTGTCAGCCACCATTGCCGATCGGAAAATGTGGGCTGAAATGAAAATGAATCCGACTGACCTCGCGGATGTCAGTGGCTACACCTACACCTATCTCATGAACGGGCAGGCCCCGCTGAAAAACTGGACCGGACTGTTCCGTCCCGGTGAAAAGATACGCTTACGGTTTATCAACGGCTCGGCAATGACCTATTTCGATATCCGTATCCCCGGGCTGAAAATGACGGTCGTGGCTGCAGATGGCCAGTATGTAAACCCGGTTACCGTTGACGAATTCAGGATTGCCGTTGCCGAAACCTATGATGTCATTGTGGAGCCTCAGGGTGAGGCCTATACCATCTTCGCACAATCCATGGACAGGACCGGTTACGCTCGAGGGACACTGGCCACGAGAGAGGGGTTAAGTGCTGCCGTTCCCCCCCTCGATCCTCGTCCTCTGTTGACCATGGAAGATATGGGTATGGGGGGAATGGGACATGATATGGCAAGAATGGACCACAGCCAGATGGGAGGCATGGATAACAGCGGAGAGATGATGTCTATGGACGGTGCTGACCTTCCGGATAGCGGGACATCCTCCGCGCCCATGGATCACAGCAGCATGGCCGGTATGGATCATTCCCGGATGGCCGGAATGCCGGGTATGCAAAGTCATCCTGCGTCAGAAACGGATAACCCACTGGTTGATATGCAGGCGATGAGCGTCTCTCCGAAATTAAATGATCCGGGTATTGGTCTTCGAAATAACGGAAGAAAGGTTCTCACGTACGCGGATTTGAAAAGCCGCTTTGAGGATCCTGACGGACGTGAACCTGGCCGTACCATAGAACTGCATTTAACCGGCCACATGGAAAAGTTTGCCTGGTCATTTAACGGAATCAAGTTTTCAGATGCCGCACCGGTGCTGCTGAAATACGGTGAGCGGCTCAGGATCACGCTGATCAACGATACCATGATGACTCACCCCATTCACCTGCATGGTATGTGGAGCGATCTGGAAGATGAAAACGGTAATTTCATGGTTCGTAAACACACAATAGATGTTCCCCCTGGTACAAAACGCAGTTACAGAGTGACAGCAGATGCGCTTGGCCGCTGGGCGTATCACTGCCATTTGCTCTATCACATGGAAATGGGAATGTTTCGTGAAGTCCGGGTGGAGGAATGATGCGAATGAAGAGAAATTTGAAGGCCATACCTGTTCTGGTCGCCGGTTTGTTTACCTCACAGCTTTCTATTGCGGCGGGCTCCGTCTCTGCAGATCCCCACGCCGGGCACGACATGTCTGCCATGCAGATGCCAGCAGATGAGAATTTCACTGAGATGACGTCAATGGAGCCCATTGTAACTGAGAGCAGAACGCCAATTCCGCCTGTTACCGATGCCGACCGGAAGGCTGCATTCGGCAATTTACAGGGGCATGCGATTCACGACAGTGCGATTAATTATCTGGTTCTGCTGGATCAACTGGAATGGCAACGGTCGGATAACACCAACAATTTCAGCTGGAGTGTTAACAGCTGGATTGGAGGCGACACAGATCGGATTTGGCTAAAGAGTGAAGGTGAACGAAGCAATGGGGAAACGGAGGCGGCTGAAGCGCAGTTACTCTGGGGACATGCGGTTGGCCCATGGTGGGATTTGGTTGCGGGTGTCAGGCAGGATTTCAGACCTGCTTCTGCCCGGACCTGGGCTGCTGTCGGTTTTCAGGGGCTGGCACTCTATAATTTTGAGTCTGAAATTACGGGTTTTGTCAGTAATGGCGGAAAAGCAGCCCTTCGTCTGGGAGGAGAATACGACGTTTTACTGACTAACCGGCTCATACTCCAGCCATCCTATGAGGTGAATTTCTACAGTCAGGATGATGAATCGCGGGGTCGCGGCAGGGGACTGACTGACACAGAGCTGGGGCTCCGGCTGCGCTATGAAATACGCCGTGAGTTTGCACCCTATATAGGCGTTTCCTGGAATCAACTTTACGGGAAAACATCCGATATGGCGAAAAGAGAAGGTGAGAAAGACCATCAGGTAGTATTCCTGGCGGGAGCCAGAATCTGGTTTTAACGCACTGATATAAAACACTCAACTAAACAGGTAAATAAAATGTCGATTTTAAATAAAGCCATTCTTACAGGTGGCCTCGTTATGGGCGTTGCTTTCTCTGCTATGGCCCATCCGGAATTAAAAAGCTCTGTGCCACAGGCTGATTCAGCCGTAGCGGCCCCGGAAAAGATTCAGCTTAATTTCTCGGAAAATCTGACCGTGAAATTCTCAGGTGCAAAATTAACGATGACGGGTATGAAAGGCATGTCATCACATTCTCCGATGCCGGTCGCGGCAAAAGTGGCGCCAGGCGCTGACCCTAAATCGATGGTCATTATTCCGCGAGAGCCTTTACCCGCTGGCACTTATCGTGTTGACTGGCGCGCGGTTTCTTCAGATACGCACCCTATTACCGGTAATTACACCTTTACAGTGAAGTAATATTATGAACGACCTGATTATGATTGTTATTCGTTTTCTTCTTTATCTGGATTTGATGGTAATATTTGGATTGCCATTTTTTCAGATATATGGAATAAGCGGTGTCAGACATGAAACCTATAACCTGACTAATTTCAGGTCGTTTATAACCTTTGCTGTTGTTACAGGCATCATTCTTACTGGCATTAATATGCTCCTGGTATCTAATGCCATGAGTGGAGTAACTGACCTCAGAGAATTATCCATCCATGTTATCGAGATGGTGATAGAAGAAACTGATGTGGGTATTAGCTGGATTGTCAGGCTCTGTGCCCTGTTTACCACACTCGGTGCTTTGTTCCTTTACACTAATAAGAGAGTATTGTCCTGCCTGCTGATGACGATGAGTGGGGGCGTGGCGCTGGCTACACTTGCCTGGGGAGGACACGCCGTTATGCATGACGGTCTGCATTACTATCTCCATTTACTGAGCGATCTGACCCATCTCGGCGCTGCAGGTGCCTGGACAGGTGCTCTGGTTGCATTTGCTATCCTGCTGATGCGCAGAAACGAGCATAATGCACAGAGCGTCATTGTGATATCTGACTCCCTGGCAAAATTTGCCACGGCAGGAACGGTGATTGTTGTAGCCCTGATCCTGAGTGCGCTGGTCAACTATCTGTATATTGCTGAGGGTAACTTAACTCCCTTATTCAACAGTTCCTGGGGGAGGATATTGCTTGCCAAGACGGCTCTGTTTGTTCTGATGCTTCTTCTGGCTGCAGCAAACCGGTTTCACCTGGGTCCCCGGCTTGAAGTTATGGTCAGGGAAGGGAATTATGATCGCAGCGTTGCCCTGATGCGAAACAGCATCCTGACAGAATTCGTTGTTGCGATTATCATTCTGGGCGCCGTAGCGTGGCTCGGAATGCTTGCTCCGTCTCAGGTCAGCTAGGGGACAGCCAAAGCTCATGCGTGAGATTTTTACTTTCATATCAGCGAGTTGACCATGCAGCGTATTTTAATCGTTGAAGACGAACAAAAAACAGGTCGTTACCTGCAGCAGGGACTGGTTGAGGAAGGCTATCAGGCCGATCTCTTTAATAATGGCCGCGATGGTCTCGGGGCCGCGTCGAAGGGACAGTATGATTTGATAATACTGGACGTGATGCTGCCTTTCCTCGACGGGTGGCAAATCATCAGCGCACTGAGGGAGTCCGGGCACGAAGAACCGGTCCTGTTTTTAACCGCAAAGGACAACGTGCGGGACAAAGTGAAAGGACTGGAGCTTGGCGCAGATGACTACCTGATTAAGCCCTTTGATTTTACGGAGCTGGTTGCACGTGTAAGAACCCTACTGCGCCGGGCACGCTCGCAGGCCGCAACAGTCTGCACCATCGCCGATATGACCGTTGATATGGTGCGCCGGACCGTGATCCGTTCGGGGAAGAAGATCCATCTCACCGGTAAAGAATACGTTCTGCTTGAGTTGCTGCTGCAACGCACCGGAGAAGTGTTACCCAGGAGTCTTATCTCGTCCCTGGTCTGGAACATGAATTTTGACAGTGATACGAATGTGATTGATGTCGCCGTGAGACGTCTGAGAAGTAAAATTGATGATGACTTTGAGCCAAAACTGATCCATACCGTTCGCGGTGCCGGATATGTCCTGGAGATCAGAGAAGAGTGAGGTTCAAAATTTCCCTGACCACACGCCTGAGCCTGATTTTTTCTGCGGTGATGCTTACGGTATGGTGGTTATCAAGTTTTATCCTGATTAGCACCCTTAATGGCTATTTCGATAATCAGGACCGCGATTTTCTGACAGGTAAACTTCAGCTCACCGAAGAGTTTCTTAAAACAGAGACGTTCCGGAACAAAACGGATATTAAGTCATTATCAGAAAAAATAAACGATGCGATGGTAGGGCACAATGGTTTATTCATTTCTATAAAAAACATGGAAAATGAAAAAATTGTTGAACTCTATGCCAAAAATTCTGTTGTTCCAGCGGTCCTGCTTAATAAGTCGGGTGATATTCTCGACTATATGATCCAGACGGAAGAAAATAACACCGTGTACCGCAGTATCTCGCGGCGGGTTGCCGTGACGCCGGAACAGGGTAAAAGCAAACATGTCATCATTACGGTTGCCATGGATACTGGGTATCACACCCTGTTGATGGACAAACTCAGTACCTGGCTGTTCTGGTTCAATATCGGTCTGGTCTTTATTTCTGTTTTTCTGGGCTGGCTGACCACACGTATTGGTCTGAAACCGTTACGGGAAATGACCAGTCTGGCTTCCTCCATGACTGTACACAGCCTGGATCAGCGTCTAAATCCCGATCTGGCTCCGCCGGAAATCTCTGAGACCATGCAGGAGTTCAATAATATGTTTGATCGCCTGGAGGGGGCATTCCGGAAACTGTCAGATTTCTCGTCTGACATCGCGCATGAGCTGCGCACACCAGTCAGTAATCTGATGATGCAGACGCAGTTTGCACTGGCTAAGGAAAGGGATGTTTCGCATTACCGCGAAATTTTATTCGCTAACCTGGAAGAACTGAAAAGGTTGTCACGAATGACCAGTGACATGCTTTTTCTGGCACGTTCAGAACATGGTCTGCTGCGGCTGGATAAACATGATGTGGATCTGGCAGCCGAACTGAATGAATTACGTGAGTTGTTCGAGCCCCTGGCAGACGAAACAGGAAAGACAATCACGGTTGAAGGAGAGGGCGTTGTTGCCGGAGACAGCGATATGCTCCGACGTGCTTTCAGTAACCTGCTTTCCAATGCAATCAAGTATTCTCCCGATAACACCTGTACAGCGATACACCTTGAGCGTGACAGTGACTGTGTGAACGTGATGATTACGAATACGATGTCCGGCCAGGTTCCCGCTAATCTGGAACGTTTGTTTGACCGGTTCTATCGCGCAGACTCATCAAGGTTCTACAACACGGAAGGCGCGGGGCTGGGATTATCAATTACAAGGTCGATCATTCATGCTCACGGCGGCGAGCTGTCAGCAGAACAGCAGGGGCGTGAAATTGTGTTCAAAGTGCGCCTGTTAATGGATTAATCCCGTTGTTCAGGAGAAACCTGGAAGGTGACAAAATTGTCATCATTCAGTCACGCGATAAACAGAGGCGGTTTTTTATAATTATTCATAAATCAGGAGCAGCGTGATAACACAATCACCTGGTTCCTGGAGTGATGATTAACCCGCCCTGAGATCAACTGCTTTCTCTGTTATAAGCCATTGATTGTTTGGGTATGTAAACACCGGAGACCCAACCATGAAAAAGATTCTCGTATCATTTGTTGCCATTATGGCTGTCGCTTCATCCGCCATGGCTGCAGAGACAATGAACATGCATGACCAGGTAAATAATGCACAGGCTCCTGCCCATCAGATGCAGTCATCTGCTGAAAAAAGCGCAGTTCAGGGAGACAGCATGACAATGATGGATATGAGCAGTCACGATCAGGCCGCAATGTCCCATGACATGATGCAAAACGGCAATTCTGCTGCCCATCAGGACATGGCTGAAATGCATAAAAAAATGATGAAATCCAAGCCAGCAGCTTCTAACGAAACAGCAAAATCATTTTCTGAAATGAGCGAGCATGAGAAAGCCGCTGTTGTGCATGAGAAGGCGAATAATGGTCAATCTTCCGTTATTCATCAGCAGCAGGCTGAAAAGCATCGCAGCCAGATCACCCAGAATTAACCCGCAGCTCCACTTGTCAGACCCTCATTTGACGCCGAAGTCACTGGCTTACGCTCCCGATCGGGAGCGTTTTTTTTAAACCAAATGAAAGATTATGTCTGTGTATGATTAATCGTAGTCTGCGGCCTGTTATGAACTAAATGAACGACGGACTAAATTTAACATAAGATAGATTACACGAACTAAGTAATTGATTTTTATGTATTTAAAGTTTCTTGCCCGATTATATCCAGGGTTCATGCCGTGCCGTATCCTGAGACTGGCTGAGAATACGTATGACCGTAACCACCGAATGCGATGGCACAAAATAGATCATGTGCTGTTCCACCGGCAACGAGCAGATATTGTCTCCCAGCTCAGCGCGATGCGTGCCGATGTCATGCATGGCCAGCACGTTAAAAACCGCTGCTATACGGCTGATATACGCATCCGCCTGAACAATCCCGAACTGTCGGAAGCTGTAGCCCCAGATTGCTTCCAGATCTTCTTCTGCTTTGGGTGTCAGCTCAATCTCTTTCATTTGCCACCCTGGCCCTGACATTATTCAGGAATGCATCCTTGTTCCATGGTTTCGCCTCGCCGCTGCTGATGCCTTCGGCCAGCAGATCGCGCAGTTCCTGAAGGCGGGATTCAGCCTGCTTCTCTCGCAGAAGACGCAGCGCATCTCGCATGACCTCGCTCTGGGTACGGTAATCACCAGCCTTAACCAGGGAATCGATAAATTCACGCAGCTCATCACCCACGTCCACCGTCATTGTACGGGCCATAACCCCTCCGTTTCATTATGTAAGATTTGTTCTTACATAAGTATATCATTTTAGCATCAGGCTTCCATGGTCAGTGATCGAGACTATGGGCTGCATTTATGAGATCAACAGGGATGCGAAATCAGATAGATATCTAATAGAATGCTGAGTTGTAGCCTTAAGCGAGAACTGGAAATGAAATTAACAGAAAATCGGGTGGATACACTCATCGATACCCTGAACGACCTGATCTGTGATGAGCAAAGTATTACTCGCGAACAGCGAGAAAATTTAATTAAAACGGTTGCCACATTGGGTGGGCTTAAGGAGCGACTACGACTCATTTCTGCGGAGAAAGAAGCCAGACAGATCGCCAAAAACGAGAAGGTAAAGAAACCGCGCGAACCGGACCTGGTGTTTCCCCGTACTGGAAAGCCGTGGCTATCAGAGGACCTCGATGTTATCCATTCCATTATCGACGATATACCTGATGACAGAATTGATGATCACATCCTGTGGCTTTCAAAACAGCAAGGGCGCACTCCCTATGCTGTCGCACTGAAGATTGTTGGTGTAGGTAGAATGGGGCTTTGTTGAATAAATCGAACTTTTGCTGAGTTGAAGGATCAGATCACGTATCTTCCCGACAACGCAGACCGTTCCGTGGCAAAGCAAAAGTTCAAAATCACCAACTGGCCCACCTACAATAAAGCC
>OFLK01000045.1_pt1 | contig 91944 bp, 85 predicted proteins | sample 1540851 | NCBI WGS metagenome assembly OFLK01 (sample SAMEA4413042, study PRJEB24355) | metagenome | biome: human; feature: gut; material: faeces | place: United Kingdom | collected 2010 | reverse complement strand
AATGTCCGTCTCATTCAACAATCCTCCGCAACTACATGTTTTCACATGACTGTTGCGTTGACCAATTGAATCTACAGCGGCGTACTTCGCAAAGCTGTCCGACTGAGGTACGCCTTTATTCGTGACAACACCTATTGCTGGCCTGTTCGCCTGCTCTGTCGGGTGCTGGATGAACATCCCAGTGGTTTTTACGCCTGGCTTCAGCAGCCGCATTCACAACGCCATCAGGCAGACCTGAGACTGACAGGACAGATTAAACAGTTCTGGCTGGAATCGGGATGCGTCTATGGTTATCGCAAAATCCATCTGGATCTGCGGGACAGCGGGCAACAGTGCGGAGTGAACAGAGTCTGGCGACTGATGAAACGTGTCGGGATAAAGGCTCAGGTCGGATACCGGAGCCCGAGGGCATGTAAAGGCGAGGCCAGTATCGTGTCGCCCAACAAGCTCCAGCGACAGTTCAATCCGGATGCTCCGGATGAGCGTTGGGTAATCACAGCGTGGTTTCCTCAAACCCTCGCTGTGAATTAACTGAAATACTTCATTGAAGCTGTAACCAAACAGTTAACTGAAAGAATGAGCCCGCAGAGCATTGCACAGCGATGACACCATTTGTTGAGCTTCACCGTTTTCGCATACAACCGTCCGGAATTTGGAAAAGCACTGTCTTTTTGTACTGACCGATCATGATTAAGTGACACCTCTTCGAAAAAGAGAGCGCGATGAGCGATTAATATATGGCTCGAAAGACAATTATGTTGGGCTTTTATGACCGCTGTCAGAGGTATTATCTTACCCGGACGGCAACAGGGTCGGAATGTCATCAGCGGCACTGTAACAAGCTATCCGCCATCTTAAATATCTGCAGGTCCTTGCACCGAGTATGCACACCAACCGACAGAGTGATTTGACCCAAACTGGTGGATATTTTGCAAAACTATTAGCCTCTTATGACCGGTCTGCAGCCTGATATTGAGGAATTAGTGCGCTTTCATGGAATGCCTGCCGGGATCGCAAGTACGAACCCCCGGTACTGTTACACTGAATGTGCTCAGTCCTGTATCAGATTGTATTTTTCAGCAACTCAAGAACAACCCTTATTTTATCATTGTCACGTTTGTAGTACGTCCAGGGACCGATGCGCTGAGAAGTAACAAGTTGTGCCCGTTGAAGAGCTGAGAGGTAAAGAGAAACGGTAGACTGTGAGAGCCCGACCTTTTCCTGAATGATACTGACACACACACCGAACTCGTCCGCATCAGCATAAGGCTGATGGAAGTGTATTTTCGGTTCCTTGAGCATATGCAGAATTTTTCTTCTAACAGGGTTTCCCAGCGCCTTAATCACGTCATTCAAATCAATATCAGGCATAAACTCTGTCACTTGTCGCATTGAGGAATTGCAATGTTACGATACTTCTCTACGTTAAGCATCAGCTTTTGAAAAGCTGATGCTCATAAGAATGGTTAGCCAAAGGCGGGATAATCTGTGTAGCCTTTTGCCGTTCCACCATACATGGTTGTTGGATCGACCGGATTCAGTGGCCATTCATGATAAAGGCGCTGCGGTAAATCCGGATTAGCTATGAACGGGCGGCCAAATCCGATAATGTCTCCCCAGCCAGCACCGATAATCCGTTCGGCTTTTTCTTGCGTATATCGCCCGGCATACATAATTACACCGCTGAATAACTTACGGACTTCAGCTCTGAATGCTTCAGGCAATTCGGGAGCATCATCCCAGTCGGCTTCAGCAAGAGAAATATAGGCTATTCCGATTTCTTCAAGAATTTTAACGGCTTCGGTATAGGTTTCATGGGGATCATCTTCCACCAGGCCAAGATAGACCCTTACTTCATCCGTGGTCTGAAAGAGCGGAGCAAAACGGACTCCCACACGGTCTTTACCGACCACATCAGCGACAGCCTGCGTCACTTCGCGCAGAAACCGCAGCCGGTTATGTAATGAGCCACCATATTCATCCTCTCTTTTGTTGCTATGGGATGACATGAACTGGTTAACCAGGTATCCATTTGCACAGTGAATTTCCACACCGTCAAAACCGGCATCAAGGGCGTTCTGAGCTGCCCCGGCGTACATCCTGACAATCTCACTAATTTCCTCTTTTTCCAGTGCGCGGGGGCAGGAAGCGGTAGCCAGCGCACCCTCTCCCGGCCCGGTTTCGATGAATACCTTAACGTTTTCCCCTGCCGGTATCGCCGACGGAGCGACAGGCGAGGCGTTACATGGCTGCAGGGAGTTATGGGATACTCTTCCGACATGCCAGAGCTGGGCAAAAATGATGCCTTCTTTTTCATGCACTGCCCGCGTCACTTTCTTCCAGCCTTCCACTTGCCGTGAGCTGTAGATCCCCGGGGTCCACGCATAACCCTGCCCACGAGGTTCGATTTGTGTTCCTTCGGTCACCATAAACCCGGCACTGCTGCGCTGTGCGTAATATTCAGCCATCAGTTCGTTCGGAATATCACCCGGTTGTGAGCTCCGTGAGCGGGTTAAAGGCGGAAGTACAACACGATTCTTCAGGGTGTAGGGACCTAGTCTGGTGGGAGAGAACAGGTTTTTCGTCTTCATTACATATCCTGATATAGCGAATTTTCAATATCACTGAAACGCCATGTCTCAGCATTTACGACCTGGCATGTCGTCGTTCGGCCGATGTAGCCGCAGAACCACGACACTTTATTCCACATATTGAGATTTACCAATATCTAGATTTATAAAAATTATGATCGGATGAGCGGAACGGGGGGGTTGCCTGATGGCTCACAGAATCGGCATCATGAACCTAAATGGTTCTGATAATGTTATCGGAGATCCTGAACGGGAACGGTATGCGTCACGATTTTAATGACTATGTTGCATTCATGGCAGTAGCACAGGAGTGCAGTTTTTCACGGGCTGCTGTCCGCCTCGGGATCTCGGCATCCACGCTTTCACACACGATACGTCGTCTCGAGGAGCGCGTTGGCATGCCGTTACTTATGCGTACAACCAGGCGGGTGGCTGTCACCGAAGCCGGTAAACAATTATTACTGACGCTTGAACCCGGTCTTGCGCGCATTGAAGCGGGCGTGACAGCTCTTCAGAGACTGCGCCATACACCGGCTGGGCTGGTCAGACTTACGGTATCAGATCACATGATTCATGAATGTCTCTGGCCACGATTGTCACCGTTACTAAAAAAATATTCGGATATCAAGGTGGAAATGTCGCAGCAGAACGGTTTTGTCGACATTGTTGAGGGCAATTTTGATGCCGGAGTCCGAATTGGTGATGACATATTAAAGGATATGGTGGCCGTCCGAATCGCACCGGACATACGGTTTGTCGTCATTGGATCGTCCACCTATCTTGCAGAAAGAGGTCTGCCGCTACATCCCTCTCAGCTGGAAAAACATGACTGCATCAATATACGTCTGTCACCCACAGGCCCGCTGTATGGCTGGGAATTTGTCAGGCAGGGGGAGATTGTGAAAAAAGTGGACGGGCAGCTTACTTTTTCAAGCATTTATCCAATGCTTCAGGCAGTAAAAGATGGCTACGGCCTGGCCTACCTGCCGGAGTCTTCTGCCCTGGCGGGGATTGAGGCGGGACACTATTGTCGGGTGCTTGAGGACTGGTCAGAGGCTTTTCCCGCCGACATGATAATTCCAATAATGTCCATTACAGGCTCCGGTAAAGATAATACCGACACCTTACATGAGAAAGGCAAAAGCAATATAACCTGCTGTGCTCCGGATTTTAAGAATGAGCGGTTTACGTAGCAGGATGAGCAGTTCGAACCAGAAATTTCGTTACTATTGCTAAAGTAAAACCTGATGACCTCTAATCGTAACGGAGACCAATATGACTTCACAACTGAACTGGCAGGCCCCGGCTATCAATCGCAAAAAAGTAGGTGACATGACTGTGACCATGCTGAGTGATGGCTATCTGGACGTATCTTTTGAGCTGCTGTCTGGTATTGACGGCTCACGTGCCGAGGATTTACTGCAGAAGCGCGGTGTGCCAGCAGTACCCCGTATTAATATCAACGTCTACGTTATCCAGACGCCTGAGCGAACCATCCTGATTGACAGTGGTGCCGGAGGTATCAATGGCTGGGGCGGTCGGCTTCAGGTAGCCCTGGCCGCGGCAGGCATTGACCCGCTTCAGATTGATACCCTTCTCCTGACTCACGCGCATCCTGACCATATCGGCGGGCTTGCAGGCCCCCTGCAGACTCCCGTTTTCCGCAATGTTCAGCAGTTGTTTGTGCATGAGAAAGAACTCGCTTTCTGGCGTGATGAAACCATTTCCGCTGGCGCGCCTGACGCATTCAAGCCGTTCTTTGAAGTAGCAAGGAACGCCTTCAGCGCTTATGACGACAAACTGGTGCCATTCCGCGAGGAAGCGATTTTACCAGGTATTCAGACTGTACCGCTGTTCGGCCATACACCAGGACATACCGGTTATCTGCTGGGTGATGAAAAAGAGTCGCTGCTCATCTGGGGTGATATTGTTCACTTCCCGCACATTCAGGTTGCTCAGCCTGACGTTACTATCGCGTTCGACAGCGATCCTGCGGCGGCGGCGGCCATCCGTAGCAAAGTGCTTGACCGCGCAGCGAGCGATAACCTGGCTGTCAGTGGTATGCACTTCAACCTGCCTACTACCGGTAAGGTTATCCGTGAAGGTAACAGCTTCGCACTGAATTACGACCTGTGGTCACCCGCAGTCTGATCACCTTCCTTCCCGGTGCACACAATAGTGACCGGGAAGATCCCCTTTCATATCGCCCGACAAGAACCCACCTGCAATACTATGAATATCACTGCCTCACAAAAAAATGGCTCATTACTCTTGCGCCCTGGCTTTTTGTATTCCTCTGGAGTCAGGGTTTGTCGCAGCCAAATTTACCGTGCAGTACAGCGCGCCGTTTCATCTTTTATTCCTGCGTGGCGCATTTTCCTGTCTGGTCCTTCTGCTGCTTACACTGGGGTTCAGGGCCCGTTTTCCGTCCGGCAGAGGAATGGTTCGCAACCTGATTGTCGGACTTTTCCTGCAGAGCTTCTTTCTGGGCGGATGCTTTTATGCCATCCATCGTGGCATGCCGTCAGGCATTGTGGCGCTCATCACCGGCCTGCAGCCGGTACTGACTGCAATACTGGTTTCACTCATGCACCGTCAGTCCCTGCATCCCCGGAAATGGCTGGGTATTGCGATTGGCTTTGCGGGCGTTTTCCTGGTGCTCTCGCCAGGCCAGCATAGTTTTGCACTGGATCCTGTGGCTTTTGGGTCGGTCATGCTGGGGTTATTTGGCGTAACGATCGGAGCGCTTTATCAGCGCCGTGCTCAGGGAGATGGACATATCTTTGCGAACACGTTTTTACAGTACGTCACTTTGACAATATCGATGGGTGCAATTAGCCTGATGTTCGAATCTGCTCCGACGCAGTGGAGCTTATCATTTGCGCTGGGTCTGGGCTGGCTGGTTATTGGCGTATCGGTTCTGGCGATTATGTTGCTGATTTTTATGATACGAAGCGGTGAAGCAACCAAAGTCGCTACTTACTTTTACCTGGTTCCCATTCTCACGGCAGCTGAAGCGTGGTTGCTGTTTGGAGAGGCCATTACATTGCCCATGCTTGTGGGTATGGCAATAACTATAATCGGCCTGATTTTTGTCATCCGGGAATAGACAACCGCACGCGTCGCTGTATGCTTTTGTATATGGCGACGTATAATAGCGGTCAAAGTCAAATTCCGGATGAATATGCAAACAGTCAGCTTTTCCGATTCTCCCGTTGATGATCTCCTCGCTGAGCTTCTTACCCTGGCACGCTCCCGTTTTCCACTTCCCTGCGATTGCCTTCGCGCAGAACAGACGCATCAGGTAAAGAAGTTCGAGGTGGAAGGTGCGACCCTTTCCTTCCCGCTGGAAGGAGAATTCCGGTATCGTGAAAATGAGAAATGGCACCGGGTGATCCCGGGCGAGATTATGGTCGTCCCGAATGCCCGTAGCATCGATATAGAATATGCCCCTTCAGAACAAAGTGGTGAGTTTGTTGCCCTGAGCGTGGTGCTCGCGGAGGAACAGCTTGAAGCAGCCAGGCTGTTACTTGCCGCACCACCACCACAGGACACCGGCAGCATCGCAGCCATTTCCGTATCAGCTCTTCTTTCACCCCTTAACCGCTGGACAGCCGCAATGCGGGAAGGGAAGCGTCCGCTTTCCCTGCACGCCATGGTTGAAGTGGTGCTCTGGCTTTATGGCATGGGATACCATGCTTTGCTGCGAGCCCGGCAGCCAAGTCTGGCCATGAAAATCCGTCAGATGGTAGCGGACAAACCGGCTCATCCCTGGAGTGCTGCTGAAATTGAAGATCTGACGGGACTCAGTGGCCCCACGCTTCGGCGCCACCTGGCCAGTGAGTCAACCAGCTTACGCTCAGTTATCGCCGATGCACGTATCGCGGAGGCTCTCCGCCTGCTGATGACATCGACGCTGCCGGTAAAAACGGTCGCGGGGCGGGTGGGTTACAATTCACTATCGAGCTTCAGCAAGCAGTTTTCTGAACGCTATGGAATCGAACCTTCAGGGTTCCGCTGACTTCAGTTCGTTCAAGGTACACATTGCGTCCCTCGCACTTCAGTAACTTGCGTGGATCTTTCGAATATAACGGAAGATATTGGCCGGCATTGCGTGTAACCGGTTCAGGAGTTCTCATCGTGACGGGAGAGCTAAATCGGTACGGCTGTTGTTCTCAGCTATAAGAACAACTGAGTATCTGACCAGCTGTCTGGTGCTGGCAGCAGCATGCAGTGCAATCGGTCAGGCTCAAAGGAACTGACCTGATGTCAGGTTATAATTTCGGACACATCATAACCCCAGAAGGAGACAACTGTGGTTCATGTTTTCATTATCGGTGGTGCAGGCAAAATCGGCCAGCGTCTGTGCAGGATCCTTTCAGGTAGGGGGCATGCTGTTCGTGCCCTCTACCGTAAGCCAGAGCAGCAGGCATTGCTAGGCGAGCTGGGTGCTGAGCCCGTCAGTGGGAGCCTGACAGAGCTGGATGCAGCTGCGCTGGCGATGCACTTTGCAGGTAGTGATACAGTGGTGTTTACTGCCGGTGCCGGCGGTAAGGGGGGACAGGAGATGACCAATGCGGTCGACGGCGAAGGGCTGAAAAAGTCGGTAGCTGCCGCCCTCAGTGCCGGTGTGTCTCGCTTTCTGCTCGTTTCTGCATTCCCGGAGTCCGCACGGGGAGAAACCACTTCTGAATCATTCGAAAATTATATGCGTGTTAAAAAAATGGCCGATGTGGAACTAGCACAAAGCGAGCTTGACTGGGTGATCCTGCGCCCCGGCGCGCTGCAGGATAAGACTGGTACGGGTTATGTACGTGCCGGCCTGGCCATCCCGTATGGTAACGTGCCCCGTGATGACGTGGCGGCTACGCTGGCTGAACTCATTGAGCAACCTGCCGTCAGCCGCGTCATCATTGAGCTGACGTCTGGCGATGCTCCTGTCCGTGAAGCCATACAGAAGCTGGCGGGCCGATAAAAGGCAGCGCACGTACCAGCAGGCTGCAGGCCCCCAGGCGTTTACAATAAACTTTCCAGCCAGTCGGTAAACGCCCGTACTTTTCGGGAGAGATGGCGGTGCGGATACAGAAGTTACAGTTTGCGATTCGGGGACGTATTATCTGGCAGAACCTCTACCAACAGCCCGCGATCGAGATAAGGCTGCAAAAAAATATTCATGCCCTGTAGTATTCCCAGCCCCGCCAGGCCTGCTGCAATGTAGGCTTCTGAGTTATCCACGACAAGCCTGCCTGGAAGTTCAATTTCGGTGGAGCCCTCTGACGTCCCGAATGTCCAGGGCATAACTTGTCTGTTGCTGCTGTTAATCCAGTTGACGGCCTGATGCTGCTGCAACTCGTCCATTGTTTCCGGGGTGCCGTGTTGATCAAGATACGCAGGACTGGCGCAGGTCGTCATTTTAACGGTTCCCACCTCCTTTGCGATATAGTCGCCATCGTCCAGCTCCCCCACCCTCAGTATGCAGTCCAGGCCATCATGCAGCATATTCCGTCGGCGGTCTGAGCTGCTCAGGATAATTTCAATTCCGGGATGCTGGCGATAAAAATCAGGCAGGTTGGGTATAACAAGTAAAGCCGCAAACGCGACAGGCATATCTATGAGCGAATAGCGGGCGTCAAAATGATAGCGACAGGAAAGTTCTGCCATATTAAACATAACAACCCTTGGGCGCACCGCCGCAGGCGCCCTCAGCACGTTTCTGCGGCCTCCCGCCTGTTTCCGGCACCTTTCAAACGCCCCTGATGATTTCTGCGCGTCTGCATGGCTATGCAGTGAGATCTGCTCTCCACCGATTAGTGCATGCAGATTTTGGAAACGTCCAATTCTGGCACGAAGCGGTCACCCCGGCGGGGTGCAGTCCGCTGTCAGCGAAAACGGACATTGAGCCAATCAAATAATCTGTGCCAGAATTTGTCATTGAGGCTAGTACTTTCGAGTAGATCTATTTCCCGCCCGTACTCTTAAACTCATCTATCTCATCCTTCTACGACTTATTACCGGGAATATAAAACCCCGCCGAAGCGGGTTTGGTAATTTGAGTTTTTCTCAGGCGGCCATCTTTCTGCATTGTTCGGCGCAGTGATGACAAGCGCTTGAGCAATCCTGACAATGGTCATGTTCATGCTTTCCACACTCGTCACCGCACTTCTGACAAACATCAGCGCAAAGACGGCAAAGATCCTGGGCAGACCCGCTATTTAGTGTCATGAATTGAGCTGCAAGACGGCAGATATTTGCACACTGCATATCCAGTTTTATGCACTCGCGCATCATCTCCAGATTCTCTTCGTCGAGACACGAAGCCGCACAGTTATCACATGCCGTTGCACATAGATAACAGGCTTCGATGCATTTTTTGTATTCGTCTAACATAATTTCTCCTTAGCTAAGGTTACGTATTAAGCATGGAAGAGATAACTGATTATTCAAATTTTGAATTAGTTAATTACCTTTTCAGCATTTCATATCATTGATTCAAAGTGCATCTCTAGGGTTACCTAATTCACCTATGTCTACTTCTGGCACAATGCAGAAATGAGATAGATTTACTTTATCCGCTTCTCGCTCAAAGCTGTCCGTAATCCCTTGCCTGCTTAAAAAAACCGGATTAACGTGTGATGTTTTTACGTTTTCCAGGCAGCCTTCATCGGTAAGTACCTGTCTTACAGACTTCAATGCACTTAGTTAAGAAACATCCTAATCGTCCTTTCGCCGATCGCGAGATCTGTTATGGCAGCTAAACTCGATTGATACCCCAATCCGCGGGGCAGCATTTCCTTTCCGCACGCAAGAAGGAGAAGATCATGAAAGCAGTAATTTACAACGGTCCTTATGATGTAAAAGTAAAAGACGTACCGGATGCGAAAATTGTCCGCCCCACGGATGTACTCGTCCGCATCACCACCACCAACATTTGTGGGTCGGACTTGCACATGTATGAGGGCCGGACCAGCTTTGAACAGGGACGGATTCTGGGTCACGAAAACCTGGGTGAAGTGGTCGAAATTGGCTCAGGCGTTGAACGTATTAAGGTGGGCGACTATGTTTGTCTGCCGTTTAACGTGGGATGTGGTTTTTGCGAAAACTGTGAAAAAGGTCTGACCGGCTTTTGTCTCACTACCAATCCGGGTACGGCAGGCGCAGCTTATGGTTTTGCTGAAATGGGTCCCTGGGAGGGAGGTCAGGCGGAACTTCTTCGGGTGCCATTTGCCGACTTTAACTGCCTTGTTCTTCCCCCTGATGCGGCAGAAAAAGAAGATGATTATGTGATGCTCTCTGACATTTTTCCTACCGGCTGGCATGCAACAGAACTTGCCGGATTGAAGCCTGGTGAAAGCGTGGCCATTTATGGCGCGGGGCCGGTCGGTTTGATGGCAGCTCATTCGGCGATCATTAAAGGTGCTTCACAGGTGTTTGTGGTTGATACGCACACAGACCGGTTGGCTCTGGCTGAAAAAATGGGGGCGACGGGCATCAATGCTACTGGCGATGAAGCTGTACAAAAAATTCTCGACCTGACGGATGGACGCGGTACGGATTGTGGCTGCGAATGTGTTGGCTATCAGTGCTGTAACAAACATGGCCATGAAGATAACTCTGTTACCATGAACAGTCTTGTTGCGTCGACGAAAGCAACCGGGGGAATTGGTGTGGTTGGCGTCTTTATTCCTCAGGATCCGGGGGCTGAATCGGAGCTTGCCAGAGAGGGTAAGATGCCATTTGATTTTGGGAGTTTCTGGTTTAAAGGACAGGCAATCCGTACCGGCCAGGCGAACGTTAAGGCCTATAACCGTCAGCTGTCTCGCCTCATCCATCACGATAAAGCCAGTCCGGGCAAAATAATTTCTCATCGTCTTTCGCTTGAAGAGGCTCCTGCCGGATATAAGCACTTCGATGAGCGGGATGAAGGATGGACGAAGGTTATCCTTAAGCCTTAAATAGAGTTATCCGGTATGAGAAAGCAAAAACCGGGAAAGAATGTATGACTTTTGACAGGGTGCAATAAAATATCCTGTCAGGGCGTTATTATTCATACTTTCAGCTGCCAGGCGCTTCCATATCCAGACTTGTTCCCTGATTTTGCCGACGAGATAGCAAAATTAATACATTCAGGAGGAGGCATCTGCGGTTGATCTGTTCCGTATTTATTAACGCCCTGTGCTGTAAGTATTGTCTGCCTCTACCACATAGCAGACATGTGCGCAGGAACGGTCCGCTATGAGCGAAAAGCGGACTTCCGGTCCTTGCGCAAACTCCCGTTCCGAGAAGTTGCAGTTCACAAATCACCTGTTAAAGAAGGTATGGTAGCCCACAGCATTAATTTTGCTTCCATCTTCAGTCAGACTGGCCGGTACCGGCTTCCGATAAGTTTCGTCGGCTGAGGCCCGCTAAAGTAGAGAGGTCAAAAAATAACCTTGACGTACAATAATTTTCGATATCCAAACTGACCCCTAATTAGGTGGACACCTGATGACTGACTTAAAATTTCTATCACGCCAGCGTTACACATCCGCAGTCGCATCTTGCGGGGTTCAGCGGGGTGTTGCAGGCGGACGTGCACGTGCGGACGCCCTCTGACACCACGACCGAAGCGCTGTGCCGTATCGGCGAGCTGTATGGCATCGAGGCGGGCATCCGGGGCAAAAGCGCGGCGGAACGGCTGGCCATTCGGCAGGAAAAAGCGGTACCGCTGCTGACCGCGCTGGAGGGCTGGCTGCGTGAAAAGCAGAAAACGCTGTCACGGCACTCGGAGCTGTCGAAGGCGTTCGCGTACGCGCTGAACCAGTGGGATGCGCTGAAATTATACCTGCGGGAGATTACTGATACAGAACACGCCGGGAATGTGCCGCCATTGACGCAATGACGACACAGCCCTTTTTAACCGTTCCGTGAGAGTTCCCTGGCAATATACTGTGCGGTACGGCTTTCTTTGACCTGCGATACCTGTTCGGGAGTTCCTGCGGCAACCAGGCGTCCTCCCTCATGTCCCGCTCCAGGACCGATGTCGATAACCTGGTCTGCCTGAGTAACCGCCCGCATATCGTGTTCAATCATTATCACCGTATTTTCTGCATCAACAAGCCGCTGCAGCTGCACAAGGAGGCGGTCGGTGTCTGAAGCATGCAGGCCGGTTGTCGGTTCATCTAGGATATACAACGTGTGGCCACGTTGGCTACGTTGTAGTTCGGTTGCCAGCTTGATCCTTTGCGCCTCCCCTCCGGATAACTCGGTTGCTGGTTGTCCCAGACGCAGGTAGCCCAGACCAATTTCACTCAGCAGACGGAGGGGACGAGCCACTGGTTCTTCAGTCGCAAAGAACTGACTGGCTTCATCCACCGTCATATGCAGGACCTCCGCGATATTTTTGTCCTGCCAGCAGATCCTGAGAGTATCCCGGTTATACCGCGCGCCATGGCAGGTCGGGCACGGTGCATACACGCTCGGCATAAACAACAGCTCCACGCTGACGAATCCTTCACCTTCACAGGTTGCACAGCGGCCTTTTGCCACATTGAAAGAGAATTGACCCGCATCGTAATGATGGAGTTTGGCGTCAGTCGTTCCGGCAAAGAGCTTACGAACAGGATCAAACAACCCGGTATATGTCGCCAGGTTTGAACGGGGGGTCCTGCCTATCGGTTTCTGGTCAACCTGAACCAGACGCTTTACCAGTCCGGTATCACCGGTCAGGGTACCGTACGTTTTCTCCGTTACGGATGGCCCCTCAGCGTCGCTGGCTTCGGAAAGCACGTCTTCTGGCTCACCGCCAAGTGAAGAAAGCACCAGTTCCGGTAAGGCCTGGGCAATCAGACTGGATTTACCGGAGCCAGAGACTCCCGTCACGGCTGTCAGCACACCCAGAGGAATATCAACATCGATCCACTTAAGATTGTGGCGATGGATCCCCTGCAGTTTCAGCCACCCGGATGGGATACGGGCAAAAGATTGTGGTGGCCGGACTTCATCAAATAAATAACGCGCGGTACGAGATTGGGTGACGGCTTTCAGATCTTCAGGAATACCACTGTAGAGAACATGTCCTCCCTGTTCACCAGCCGACGGTCCCACATCAACAAGCCATTGCGCCCGTCGCATCAGGTTAAGATCATGTTCAACGACAAACACCGAGTTGCCGGCATCACGAAGGTTCTCAAGCGCATCGTAAAGCGCTTTACTGTCTGAGGGGTGCAGACCCGCAGACGGTTCATCAAGAACATAGACCACACCAAACAGCATCGAACTGAGTTGCGTGGCAAGACGCAGTCGCTGAAGCTCTCCTGCAGATAGAGTTGGGGTTGCTCTGTCCAGCGTAAGATAACCCAGCCCCAGCTTCTGCAACTGATACAACCGGGCCATGACACCACCGGTCAGCCGTTGTGCCGCCAGTCGTTTCTCTTCCGATAACGCCGATGTCCGGCAGACATCGGCGTTATCGGAATGGACCGCTTTTCCGGATGCAGCACGCTCTGTCAGATCCCGACGGGTGATATCCCTGTCGGCATCTGCGCCGGCGTGGTGGGCACTGAAATCCCCCCGGGAGATTGGAAGGAGCAATTCCGCCAGCTGGTCTAAGGGCATCTGCATAAATTCACCAATGTCCACACCGGCAAAGGTGACGGACAATGATTCTGACTTCAGTCTTTTCCCGTGACAGACCGGACACAGCTTGCCTTCCATAAAACGGGAGACTCGTTTTCTCATCAACGCGCTTTGCGTGCTGGCGAAGGTATGTAGCACATAACGACGTGCCCCGGTGAAGGTCCCCATATAACCCGGCGTCATTTTTTTCCTGACGGCTTCGCGCGTATCTTCCGGACTCAGTCCCGGGAAAACCGGTACCGTGGGGGTGTCTTCGGTAAAAAGGATCCGCTGACGGTCTTCCGCTGGCAGATTTTTCCAGGGAGTGTCGATGTCATACCCCAGCGTCACCAGAATATCCCGCAGATTCTGTCCGTGCCAGGCCGGGGGCCAGGAAGCAATAGCCTTTTCACGGATACTAAGTGAGGGATCGGGCACCATCAGTGTTTCAGTTACCTCATAGATATGGCCCAGACCATGGCAAGAAGGGCATGCCCCCTGCGGCGTGTTGGGAGAAAAATCCTCGGCATACAGCATCGGTTGTCCGGCAGGATAAGCGCCCGCCCGTGAGTACATCATTCGCACCAGACTGGATAAGGTGGTCACGCTGCCGACAGAGGAGCGCGCGTTACTGGCACCGCGTTGTTGCTGAAGCGCAACGGCTGGCGGCAGTCCGTCAATGGCATCCACATCCGGAACCCCGACCTGATCAATGAGGCGACGAGCGTAGGGGGCAACCGATTCAAAGTAGCGCCGTTGCGCCTCAGCATAAATGGTGCCAAAGGCCAGTGAAGACTTACCCGAGCCTGACACACCCGAAAAAACAACCAATGCGTTGCGCGGAATGGAAACATCCACCTCTTTAAGGTTGTTCTCGCGAGCACCGCGAATCACAACTGAATTGTTGTCGTCAGTCAGGATGGGATGATAACCGAAAAGTTTCTTTGCCATAGAATTTCCTGTGCTAGGTGTGTCCGCTCTTAATAAGGCCACCTCTTGTGACGGTATCTGGTGTGCCGGACCGCTCGATCAGAAAGCCCGTCGAAAAAAGCGTTTGTGTGACTGGAAACAGATTGCTGAAGCTGGGCCCGGTGGTACCATGTGGGACACCGCTGAAGTTTCAGCGGTACCCTGCGGATCCGCCTTCTGTATGAGAACTGGCTGGCGGCGTACCCGGGACCGGAGATTTGGCTCCCGTGATAATGCGGGCTCCCCGGTACGCGACGCTGTGGTTCCAGACCCAGCTGATGGCGACACTCAGGCGGTTTCGGGTACCAATTAAAAAATACAGATGAATAATGCACGTGATTTCATATGTCATTTCCTTTCATTACAGTTTTAGACCCCATCAGACATCTGCCTGGCAGAGTTAACGGAGATAGGAGCGGACTATCGAAATGGTGTCGTCGATTGACCTCTTCTGCGACTCATTTCGTTTGCCCGTATCGGGGAATTCCTCCCGAAGATAGCTTTCCAGAACAACCGCCATCAGGTCGTTAACGGCTCCCTGGACTGACCCCGCCCCGGTAGACGATCCTGCCCTATAGTTTGAGTATAGGAGGAGCGTATGGGCACACCACGATTTACACCTGAATTTAAGGAAGAAGCCGTCCGTCAGATAACGGAACGCGGTTATTCCGTCGCCTAAGTATCTGAGCGTCTGGGCGTCTCTGCACACCGCCTCTACAAGTGGCTACGGGCTATCAAACCTGATAACAGCGAGCAGCATGCCCGGGATTTACTGGAAGCTAAAAGCGAGATCCTGAAACTCCGGGCGCAGCTAAAACGCACCGAAGAAGAACGGGATATCCTGAAAAAGGCCGCGCGGTACTTTGCAAAGGAGCCCGACTGAAGTACCGCTTTATCAATGAGCACCGAACTGTATGGGGTGTGATGACGATGTGTCGGGTACTGAATGTCGCCCGGGCCGGGTTCTATGCGTGGCTGCATAACCCTGTCTCGGCGCGTGATAAAGATAACCAGCGCCTGCTGATGCTTATCCGCGACTCATATTCCCTGAGCGGAGGCGTATACGGTTACCGGCGGGTTCATGGCGATCTGAACGAAATCGGGGAAACCTGTGGTAGAAACCGGGTGGGTCGGATCATGCAACTGGACCGGATTAAAGCTGTGCGCGGCTATAAAGCGCCACGTCGTATCGCTGGCAGGCCTTCAGTCGTTGCTCCTAATCTCGTGCAGCGGCAGTTCACCGTTGTCCGGGCCACCCAGGTCTGGGTCACCGATATTACTTATATCCGCACCTGGCAGGGCTGGCTGTATCTGGCGGTGGTTATCGATCTCTTCGCCCGTAATGTGGTCGGCTGGTCGATGAAACCCACTCTCTCACGCGAACTGGCGCTCGACGCGCTGATGATGGCGGTCTGGCGCCGAAAACCAGACAGCGAGGTTATCGTACATAGCGATCAGGGCAGCCAGTACGGCAGTGACGACTGGCAGCGCTTCTACCGGGCCAATAACCTGGCGCCGAGCATGAGCCGGCGTGGCAACTGCTGGGATAATGCGGTGGCCGAATCGTTCTTCAGTTCGCTGAAAAAAGAACGGATCAGAAAACGCATATATAAAACCAGGGATCTGGCCCGGGCGGATCTTCGATTACATTGAAGTCTTCTATAACCGGTCCCGGCGCCACAGCCACCTCGGCGACGTCAGTCCGGAGGCCTTCGAACAGGCCTCGTCGTGAGGACAGGATTTGTCTACAGGCGTGGGGTCAGTCCAAACTATAGGGCAGGATCGTCTACCGGGGCGGGGTCAGTCCATCAACGGCTCGGAAGTGTCTAGATTATCCGTGGCGATTCAGTTACAGTACATCTCAGGTCTGCAGGGTTCAGGCCCTGTTCAGGCCTGAAAATTAAGCACATTTTCTGAGGCTGGAAATCAACTCATGCTGACAGCCTGAGCCTGTTGGCATGGTAAGCAATGTGCTCACCAATAAAGCTGGAAATGAAATAATAGCTGTGGTCGTATCCAGTATGATATCGGAACGACGCATTGAGGTTCATCTCATTGCATACTCTCTCAAGGATTTTGGTGCGCAGTTGCTCTTCATAAAAGGCGTCACTCAGCCCCTGATCAATGAAGATTTCTGGTAATTTTTCACCCTGTAAAATGAGGCTGACTGGATCGTAGGCTTCCCACGTTTTTCTGTTTTCACCCAGGTAAGCGCTAAATGCCTGTTGCCCCCATGGCACCTGAGAAGGCGATACTATCGGGGAAAATGCTGATACGCTCACATATTCACCAGGATTTCGCAGAGCCAGCACCAGAGCACCCAGCCCTCCCATAGAATGACCGGATATAGATTTTCTTGCCGTTGCAGGAAAATGATTCATGACGACATCCGGAAGCTCTCTGAGAATATAGTCATACATCCTGTAATGAACATTCCACGGCTGTTCCGTCGCGTTCAGATAAAAACCGGCCCCCTGGCCAAGATCGTAACTGTCGGCATCCGGGACATTATTACCCCGGGGACTGGTATCCGGGACAACAACGATGACGTTATGCCGGGCTGCATAATGCTGCATACCTGATTTGGTGATGAAATTCTGCTCAGTACAGGTCAGGCCCGACAACCAGTATAGTACCGGCAGTTTTTCTGTTACTGCTTTGGGAGGAAGATACACACCGAAATTCATTTCACAATTAAGGGATTGTGAATAATGCCGGTACACGTTTTGCCAGCCGCCAGAGCTGGCATGCTGCTCAATGAGTTCCATCAGCCGTTATCTCATGGTTATTTCCCCTGACCGAAGCCAGGGGAAGTATCTTTAAATCCGGACGTCAGATAAACGTATACGCCGTGATTTTGTTACCCGCCGGATCCCGCAGGTAGGCAGCATAGGCCCCGGGAAGGTGACCACGCGGGCCAGGTTGACCTTCATCAGCTCCACCGGCGGCAAGGCCGGCAGCATGGAAAGCATCAACCTCTTCCGGGGTGGCAGCAGCGAAGCCGACAGTCACCCCGTTAGCGGAAGGTGCTTCACCGTTGCCCGGACGGGCAATGATAAATGCCGGCTTTTCGCGGCCATAGAGTACCCAGCCGTTGCCAAACGGGCCGAGGTTATTGATACCAAGCGTGCCCAGGACGACATCGTAAAATGCGGAGGATTTCTCGACATCGGCTGCGCCAATGAACACATGAGAAAAGATGCCGTCACCAGAAATTACCGGAGTTGTCATTTTCCACTTCCTTCAGTTTGAGTTGATTAAAATTCTGATGGGATCAGTAATGAATCACTGTCCGGATAGATTTGCCTTCATGCATAAGCTCGAAGGCGTCATTGATTTCATCCAGTGTCATCGTATGGGTTACAAATGGCTCAAGGTCAATATCCCCCTTCATGGCATCCTCGACCATACCGGGGAGCTGAGTGCGGCCTTTTACTCCGCCAAACGCGGAACCTTTCCATACGCGCCCGGTGACCAGCTGGAAAGGACGGGTGGAAATCTCCTGTCCGGCCCCTGCGACACCAATGACAACGGACTGCCCCCACCCACGGTGAGCACTTTCCAGCGCTGCACGCATGACGTTAACGTTACCGATACATTCAAAGGTATGGTCAATACCCCACTTGTTGATATCCAGCAGAACATCTTTAATCGGTTTGTCATAATCATTCGGGTTAATGCAGTCAGTGGCCCCGAACTGACGGGCCAGGTCAAATTTTGTCGGATTAGTATCGATAGCGATAATACGTCCCGCTTTTGCCTGACGGGCCCCCTGTACCGCAGCCAGACCAATTGCCCCCAGACCAAAAATGGCAACTGAATCGCCCGGCTGCACTTTAGCCGTGTTATGGACGGCGCCAATACCGGTAGTCACGCCACAACCCAACAGGCAGACGTGTTCATGGTTCGCCTCCGGGTTAATTTTTGCCAGAGAAACCTCGGCCACAACGGTGTATTCACTGAATGTGGAACATCCCATGTAGTGGTAAAGAGGCTGACCGTTGTATGAAAAGCGAGTGGTCCCGTCAGGCATCAGTCCTTTGCCCTGAGTCTCGCGAACCGATACACAGAGGTTCGTTTTACCGGACTGGCAGAATTCACACTCCCCGCATTCAGCGGTGTAGAGCGGAATAACATGGTCACCCGGCTTCACACTGGTGACGCCTTCACCAACTTCAACGACGATACCGGCTCCCTCGTGGCCGAGAACCACCGGGAAAACGCCCTCAGGGTCATTCCCTGAGAGGGTAAAGGCATCGGTATGGCAGACACCTGTGTGGGTGTTTTTAATCAGCACCTCGCCTTTTTTAGGCGGAGCAACATCAATTTCAACAATCTCCAGGGGCTTCCCTGGTGCAAATGCAACAGCGGCACGTGATTTCATACGTAATATATCCTCAATGTAATAATGGCCTCACCTATTTAAGATAGGCACGAACCAGCTCAATCGTATCGTCAACTGATTTACTGACTTCATGACTGTAGCTGTCATTCTGGTCAAAGGTTTCCCGTATGTGGCTCTCCAGCACCTCTGCCATCAGTCCGTTAGCGGCGCCCCGGACGGCGGCGATTTGCTGGAGAACGGAACGGCATTCAGCGCCACTTTCAAGTGCTCTTTCCAGAGCATCAATCTGACCCCGGATACGGCGAACCCGGGTTAGGACCTTTTTTTTCTCTTCAGGAGTACTGGGCATTGCTTACCTCACTGCTCTGTATTTCTTATACTATAGGGGAGTATTACATTAAGATCAACACATACCCCACTATAGTATAATAAATATATCAGAGCACCGGTAATGACTCCAACTTACTGATAGTGTTTTATGTTCAGATAATGCCCGATGACTTTGTCATGCAGCTCCACCGATTTTGAGAACGACAGTGACTTCCTGCCCAGCCTTGCCAGATGCTGCCTCAGATTCAGGTTATGCCGCTCAATGCGCTGCGTATATCGCTTGCTGATAACGTGCAGTTCTCCCTTCAGGCGTGATTCATAAAGCGGCCAGCCATCCGTCATCCATACCACGACCTCAAAGGCCGACAGCAGGCCCGGAAGACGCTCCAGCGTGGCCAGCGTGCGTTCACCGAATACGTGCGCCACAACCGTCCTCCGTATCCTGTCATACGCGTAAAACAACCAGCGCTTGCGTGATTTAGCGCCGACGTAGCCCCACTGTTCATCCATTTCAGCGCAGACAATGACGTCACTGCCCGGTTGTATGCGTGAGTTTACCGACTGCGGCCTGAGTTTTTTAAGTGTCGTAAAATCGTGTTGAGGCCAACGCCCATAATGCGTGCACTGGCGCGACATCCGACGCCATTCATGGCCATATCAATAATTTTCTGGTGTGTACCGGGCTGAGAGGCGGTGTAAGTGAACTGTAGCTGCCATGTTTTACGGCAGTGAGAGCAGAGATAGCGCTGATGTCCGGCAGTACTTTTACCGTTACGCACCACGCCTTCAGTAGCTGAACAGGAGGGACAGCTGATAGAAACAGAAGCCACTGGAGCACCTCAAAAACACCATCATACACTAAATCAGTAAGTTGGCACCATTACCCGAATTACCAGCGTCTGCTCTTGGCACGGAGCGGACCTATTTACTGAGCCGAAGGTCCGCTCAGACTAACTCATTAAAGCCTGGTTGTTTTATCGCATCATCAGCCGTGTTCTGAAGCATTAGCTATGTATCTTCAGGGATGCTGATTTTCCCTCTGCACCAGATAAACCAGAATACAGTTTGATGTCGGTCAAAAAAGACAGCTTTAAGTGCATGAAATGAATAATGTTTCTTGAATGCTGGCAAAGCACTGGGATAGTAGTGTTGATTATTAGACGATCGGTCAATATTATTTATTGACGACTTAATGACTGAACGGTAAACGCCCGGACAAACGAGGTGAACGTGTTTAAATCTTTATTAATCAACAAAACAGATGGACGCTATAGTGCGCAACTTGCTGAAATCGCTGAAAGTGAACTACCGCAGGGGGATGTGGAGGTCAATGTTGACTATTCATCCATCAACTACAAAGACGCACTGGCCATTACGGGCCGGGGCCCAATCGTCCGACGCTTTCCCATGGTGCCCGGCATTGATTTTACCGGTACAGTGTCCGCCAGTTCACATCCCGAATATCAGGCCGGAGATAAGGTTCTCCTGACCGGCTGGGGTGTTGGGGAAAAACACTGGGGCGGACTATCCGAAAAAGCACGGGTAAATGGAGACTGGCTGACGCCGCTCCCGGCTGGCGCTAACGGCAAACACGTAATGGCAATCGGAACAGCTGGGTTTACCGCGATGCTGTGCGTAGACGCACTTCTGAATCATGGTATTAAGCCTGAAGATGGTCCGGTACTTGTTACCGGTGCCAGCGGCGGCGTCGGGAGCATTGCGGCCATGATCCTTGCATCAATGGGGTACCGCGTTACGGCGTCTACTGGACGCCCGGAAGAGGCTGCCTGGCTCTATAAAACGGTCGGTGTGGACGAGATTATTAACCGTTCCGAGCTCTCCTGTCCCGGAAAACCGTTACAGAAAGAACGCTGGGCTGCCGCCATTGATACAGTCGGTAGCCATACGCTCTGCAATGTATGCGCCGGGGTGCGTTATGGCAGTATTGTTGCAGCCTGCGGCATGGGTAAGCGTTAAGTGAGCGCCGTATTGACGGTTATTTATCGGTAAGAACCACGTTCCATGGCAGCAGTTCGGCCACTTTGTTGCTGGGCCACTCCGGCAGTACGCTCAGGATATGGCGAAGGTAGGCTTCCGGATCGATACCATTCAGCCTGCACGTCCCGATCAGTCCGTACAGCAGGGCTCCGCGCTCACCACCGTGGTCGCTGCCGAAGAAGATAAAATTCTTTTTCCCAAGACAGACGGCACGAAGGGCTCGTTCGGCAGCGTTGTTATCAGGCTCTGCCAGGCCATCTTCACAGTAGTAGCACAGCGCATCCCACTGGTTCAGGACATAAGCGAACGCTTCGCCCAGACGGGACTTTTTCGACAGCGTCTCATTTTTTTCTACCAGCCATTCATGCAGCGATGCCAGCAGTGGTTTGCTTTGCGATTGTCTGGCTGCCAGACGCTCTTCTGTCGTGAGGCCGCGTATTTCTTCTTCTATCGCGTACAGCTCACCGATACGTTTCAGGGCTTCTTCCGCTGTCGCTGTGTGAGTGCTTATATAGACATCATGGATTTTTCGGCGGGCATGGGCCCAACATGCGGCTTCTGTCAGCGGCCCTCCTTCACGTTCCGGACTGAACAACCGATCGTAGCCTGCGAAGGCATCCGCCTGCAGCACACCATGATAGTGGCGAAGGTGTTGCTGAGGATGTTTTCCCTGCCGGTCTGGCGAGAAGGCGAACCATGCCGCTGGCGGATCTGATGAACCTGCGCTTCTGTCGTCACGTACATACGTCCAGATACGCCCGGTTTTCGTCTTCTTTCTGCCCGGTGCAAGCACCAGAACCGGAGTGTCATCCGTATGCAGTTTGTGGCAGTCCATCACGTAGTGGTAAAGGGCCTCATCCAGCGGGGCCATTAACCGGCAACATGCATCCACCCAGTTGGAGAGCAGAGCCCGGCTCAGATCCACGCCCTGACGGGCAAAGATTTCGCACTGGCGATACAGCGGCAGGTGTTCGCAGTATTTGGCCGTTAACACGCGGGCCAGCAGACCCGGCCCGGCGATACCCCGATCGATGGGACGTGATGGCGCAGGTGCTTCAACGATACAGTCACATCGGGTGCAGGCCTTTTTCACCCTGACCGTGCGGACCACTTTCAGGGCGCTGGAGACCAGTTCCAGCTGCTCCACGCTGACTTCGCTGAGGTACGCCATACCGCTGCCGCATTCCGGACAGCTGGTTTCCGCAGGATCCAGCCGATGTATCTCGCGGGGAAGATGTGCTGGTAACGGGCGACGATGGCGGGACTGACGCAACTGGCGAGGTACCTGCGGATCGTCTTCCCGTCCGTTGTAGCGATCGCTTTGCTGCTCCTGCTGTTTCAGCAGGGCTTCGGCTTCTTCAACCTGTCGGCGAAGTTTTTCGGAGCGGGTACCGAACAACATTCGACGCAGTTTTTCTATCTGTGCCCGCAGATGCTCTATCTCGCGCTCTTCGTTCTCTATTTTTTCTTCTGCGCGGGCCAGTGCAGAACGCAGGAACGACTCAGTCTCTGCAACGAGACTGAGCTGACTGTCTTTCTGGCGAAGCGCGTCTTCCAGCGCAGCGATACGGGCGAGATAGTCGTGATTCATAACCGCTTTTATAATGCGGTTATGATTTTTTTACAACATTGTCAGTGAGTTAAGGCGGGATATTTTTGGCTGGCGCCAGTCCAGCTTATCAAGGAGCATGGCAAGTTGTGAGCGGGTGATCGCGATTTTGCCGTCGCGTACAGCAGGCCAGACGAACTGTCCCTCTTCCAGGCGTTTGATAAACAGGCACAGACCATCAGCATCAGCCCAAAGTATTTTCACGGTATCGCCACGGCGTCCCCGGAAGATAAACAGATGGCCGGAGAAGGGATCCTCATCCAGAACGTGGTGTATCTGTTCGCCCAGCCCGTTGAAGGATTTACGCATATCCGTGGCCCCGGCGACCAGCCAGATGCGGGTGCCTGACGGGAGGGATATCATGGTGTCCTCCCGGTCAATTCGCGGATCAGCACAGTCAGCAACTCTGACGACGGGTTCTCCAGCGTCATTTTGCCGTGGCGGAACTCAACATGACAGGAAGTGGCGCTGGCGTGAGCGGAGGAGAACGTACACAGAGTGTCATTCTCTGCTGCGGGCAACGGGTCGTTGATAACGTCGACGGACAACAGAGTCGGAGAAGCCGGAAGAGATTGAGGTACCACCGGCCCCACGATAGTTGCAGGCATTCGACGAGAGATTCGCCCCTCTCTCTGCCAGAGGCGTATCCACTTAAAAATGAGATTATTATCAACGCCATGTTCCCGCGCCAGTTGTGCGACGTTGGCATCTGGTCGTGAAGCCAGTTCGACCATCCGAAGTTTGAAGTCACTGGAATAGACGGTACGCGATTCAGTTCGCCAGTTGGCAGCATTTTCCATAAACAGAGCTCCTTCTAAATTAGACGGAGCTCTAAGCTAGCGATCCCGGGACTGGAATCACAGGCGGCAGTGACTTGACGCTTACCGGCATGGCACAGGGGATGGAACTAATGGGGAATGTGGCTCCGTTTATCCTGCGTGGCGTCACGCTGAAAGGGATTGACAGTGTCATGTTCGCGAAGGAAAAAAGAGCGGCGATCTGGCAGCAGGCGGTACAGTATTTACCGGAGTCCAGACTGGATAGCCTGACCACCGTTTATCCGCTGAGTGATGCCATCAATGTGGCCGAAAAACTTCTGAGTGGCGGAATTCGTGGCCGGGCAGTAATTCAGTGTAGCTAATGAAGTGGAAGCCAGGCTCAGCCTGGGTTTGATAATTATTATCAGGGGCTGCGGCCCCTTTTTTACTTTTCAACAGCCGTGTCCTTAGAGGGCTGATAGCGTACTGACTTTTTGAAATAGCTCCAGAAGTCGTACACAGGCTGGGTTGAGCAATAAAGTTTGGCACGCATTACGGCACCCTCCCAACTGCTCCAGAAAATGGCCGCCAGTTGCGTATTATTCATATCGGAACGGATTTCGCCCGAAGATAACGCGTCGGACAGACAGCACGCCACAAGCGCCTGCCAGCGCTCAAGTATTTCGTGGAGCTGTTTGATAAAGGACAGTGGAAGACCCGGACTCTCCTGCATCATATTGCCAACCAGACAGCCCCGGGTGAAATTGTACTTTTTAATGCCGTCGCAGGCATCGTCGATGAAATTTTCCAGACGCATCATTGGTGTGAAGGATGATTCATACAGATGTTTTTGGAGTTTATGCACAAAGAAACTGTCATAGGCGCTCAGAACAGTCTGGGCATACTCTTCTTTGCTCTTGAAATAGTAATAAAATGAGCCTTTAGGAACACTGGCATTTTTGACAATGGCATCGACTCCCGTTGAAAGAAAACCATTCTGCGTGAGCAGTTCAAGCCCGCTTCGGATCAGGTCATTACGGGTATCTGTATAGGTACTCTCTGTTTTTCGTGGCCTGCCTCGCCCACGAATTTCGCCAGTCATGACTTTGCTCCTGCATTTTATTAACGGAAAAGAATAAGTGATTTTGCGCGGAGGCTTCAATCAGTTTATCCCCGGCGGTGACGAGGTGGCCACCTATGCCGACTGGACAGGGGACTGACTATTGCCATAACGCCATCGCAGGTTGCTTCAGTAAACCTGCTAATCCCGTACAATGGCGAATTCGCTATATCCGCTTCTCGCACTTAGCTGCCATAAATCGGCCAGGCAATCACAGGTCATTTCTGTCTCGCAAAGAAGGTGCCGTTTCTGCTTTGCGTTGACACCCCTAAATATTAGAATTAAAAGGAGAGAGTTACTGGAAAAAGGCAGCGGAGGCAGTGACAATCGTGGCTTGAAGCCACTACTCGATGGATGCGGACATGTAGTTGGCGTCATTCGACAAAACTAGCAAACTTCTAATAGTCACCATTTCTCCCGTCTGGCGGGAGTGCTGTCAAATGCCCCCCTCATCTCTGTGTGGGAAATGAAGGGTGAAGGGGAAATAGATGACAGCGTTATTTCTACGCCCAGAATACTGAATACCTTGTACAGACGATCAATACTGGCGCTAGCAGGGTTTGCTTCCAGGCGGGCATAGGTTTGCTGCGTTACGCCAAGCCTCTCAGACACATCTTTTTGCGTGAAGCCCTTGATTTTGCGAAACCCGATTAGCACAGGTCTGAGCTGGTTCAGCGTTTTTATCGGGAACTGATTATTCATAAGTTGATCTTACCCACGAATAGTGGACACACGACTAAGTGAGTAAACTCTTAACCAGAGGTGACTCATGACAAAACCAGCATCAACCAGTAAGAAGCCCCGCAAACAGTACACGCCTGAATTCCGCAACGAAGCCCTGAAGCTTGCGGAACGTATCGGTGTTGCTGCCGCTGCCCGGGAACTCAGCCTGTACGAATCCCAGCTCTACGCATGGCGCAGTAAGATTAACAATGCCCGCAGCTCTTCCGAACGTGAGCAGGAAATGTCCGTTGAAATTGCCCGTCTTAAGCGCCAACTGGCGGAACAGGCAGAGGAGCTGGCCATTCTCCAAAAGGCCGCGACATACTTCGCGAAGCGCCTGAAATGAAGTATGTCTTTATTGAAAAACATCGGGCTGAGTTCAGCGTCAAAGCCATATGCCGGGTACTGCGGGTCGCCCGTAGCGGCTGGTATGCGTGGCGTCTGCGTCGTCAGCAGATAACACCACGTCAGCAGTTCCGGCTCGTCTGTGATACTGCTGTCCGTCAGGCATTCACTGAGGCAAAACAGCGTTATGGTGCGCCTCGTCTCGCTGACGAACTGCCTGAGTACAACGTCAAAACCATTGCCGCCAGCCTGCGGCGTCAGGGGCTTCGCGCAAAAGCGGCCCGGAAGTTCAGCCCGGTCCGATACCGCGAACATGGCCTGCCGGTGTCTGAAAATCTGCTGAAACAGGATTTTTACGCGAGTGGCCCGAATCAGAAGTGGGCGGGTGACATCACGTACTTGCGCACGGACGAAGGCTGGTTGTACCTGGCGGTGGTCATTGACCTGTGGTCCCGTGCTGTCATCGGCTGGTCGATGTCGTCGCGGATGACAGCGCAGCTGGCCTGCGATGCGCTACAGATGGCACTCTGGCGACGTAAGCGCCCGGAAAATGTCATCGTGCATACGGACAGAGGCGGGCAGTACTGTTCGGCAGACTATCTGGCGTTACTGAAGCGGCATAATCTGCACGGTAGCATGAGTGCCAAAGGATGTTGTTACGACAATGCCTGCGCGGAAAGCTTCTTCCACTCGCTGAAGGTGGAATGTATCCACGGGGAACGCCTTATCAGCCGGGAAATCATGCGGATGACGGTGTTTAATTATATCGAGTGTGATTACAATCGGTGGCGCCGACACAGTGCCTGTGGCGGACTCAGTCCCGAACAATTTGAAAACCAGAACCTCGCTTAGGGCCGTGTCCACATTACGTGGGTAGGATCAAGTGACCTGCCTCGCAGACTGAGTAGGGAGTACCGCCCTGTAATACAGCAGGTAAGGTGTATTTTGTGTTATACAGACTATAGGCTGTAAAACCTTTATTGAAAAGATGCTGATGTTCCAGGGGCATGCCGAGCATGGACGATTTTCTGCGGGGCGGTATTTCGCTACGGGGGAGATTGCGTTCGGGCAATGTACCGGTGTAAAAAACGTCAATTTTTCAAAACCGCTGTTATCGGGATAAGCTGAAAACTCCGAAGGCAGACACAGCCACGAATAATGTCAGACTTAAACTCTGTAGCTGTCTTCTTTTGCCTGTAAATAACGTCTAGTTTGACTCTGATGAAGGCTGTACCAGGCAGAGAACATGTCACTCTCGGGGCCGGATGATAAAATGTGTTCAACTGGCTGGGCAGGGTAATAGCGAAGAACGTTCTCTGAAATTCGATTCAGCTCAGCGTAACGTGCGCTGTAGGTATGTATAATCCATTGCATCAATTTTGCATCCGTATTATTCGCAGATTACACACAAGAAGCTTAACAATGGCTGAAAGAGTGAGCAGGGATATGTAACAAAAACAAGGGCTTCAAGATGAACTGGATAAAACCGGAGCAGAGCAAGCCCTGTTCCGGTTTGTCAGGCTTTGGAATTTCTTCCAGGCCCCTGCAGCTAGTCACAACAAACACATTAATGTTTTCATTGCTTCAATTCAATATTATTGTGTGAAAGGGATTCCATCGAAATCGGCTTATGCATGCTTAAAACTAAACTGCCCCGGCTGCAGTCATTTGGTTGCTGTGGGCTCTGTACTGTGTCTAATAGTGAAAGAATCTTACGTTATAACGAAGGAAATTGCTGAATGACTCTACGATTGCAGACGGAATCACCCGCTGACCAGGATATGTTTAGAGGCAGCAGTCATGAAAAAGTTGCAGAGAATGTGGCTCAGATCATCAGGACACCTGATGTCAATATTATTGGTCTGGAAGGTGAGCTGGGTTCAGGTAAGTCAACAATATTGAAGTTCCTGCAGAAAAAGCTTAAAGATGATTTTACGTTCATTAACTTTGATGCAGAACGTTACCATCATGGCTCAACTAAAAAAGCGCTTATCGATGTCATCCACCACGGGGTCAGCCTACAATGTCCGGGCTCCCGGGATGTGTTGGATAAGTATAAAAATCTGGCTCTGGGTAACATCGTTGAATACGACAAGAGGGTCAGCAGCAGGCTAAGCTGGTTGACCGTCGTTTTTATTTTACTGTCATTGCTTTCCGTGCAGATGCTTCGTTATGTGCTAACAGACCTTAATCAATATTTTACTAACAATGATCTTACCCACGAATAGTGGACACACGACTAAGTGAGTAAACTCTTAACCAGAGGTGACTCATGACAAAACCAGCATCAACCAGTAAGAAGCCCCGCAAACAGTACACGCCTGAATTCCGCAACGAAGCCCTGAAGCTTGCGGAACGTATCGGTGTTGCTGCCGCTGCCCGGGAACTCAGCCTGTACGAATCCCAGCTCTACGCATGGCGCAGTAAGATTAACAATGCCCGCAGCTCTTCCGAACGTGAGCAGGAAATGTCCGTTGAAATTGCCCGTCTTAAGCGCCAACTGGCGGAACAGGCAGAGGAGCTGGCCATTCTCCAAAAGGCCGCGACATACTTCGCGAAGCGCCTGAAATGAAGTATGTCTTTATTGAAAAACATCGGGCTGAGTTCAGCGTCAAAGCCATATGCCGGGTACTGCGGGTCGCCCGTAGCGGCTGGTATGCGTGGCGTCTGCGTCGTCAGCAGATAACACCACGTCAGCAGTTCCGGCTCGTCTGTGATACTGCTGTCCGTCAGGCATTCACTGAGGCAAAACAGCGTTATGGTGCGCCTCGTCTCGCTGACGAACTGCCTGAGTACAACGTCAAAACCATTGCCGCCAGCCTGCGGCGTCAGGGGCTTCGCGCAAAAGCGGCCCGGAAGTTCAGCCCGGTCCGATACCGCGAACATGGCCTGCCGGTGTCTGAAAATCTGCTGAAACAGGATTTTTACGCGAGTGGCCCGAATCAGAAGTGGGCGGGTGACATCACGTACTTGCGCACGGACGAAGGCTGGTTGTACCTGGCGGTGGTCATTGACCTGTGGTCCCGTGCTGTCATCGGCTGGTCGATGTCGTCGCGGATGACAGCGCAGCTGGCCTGCGATGCGCTACAGATGGCACTCTGGCGACGTAAGCGCCCGGAAAATGTCATCGTGCATACGGACAGAGGCGGGCAGTACTGTTCGGCAGACTATCTGGCGTTACTGAAGCGGCATAATCTGCACGGTAGCATGAGTGCCAAAGGATGTTGTTACGACAATGCCTGCGCGGAAAGCTTCTTCCACTCGCTGAAGGTGGAATGTATCCACGGGGAACGCCTTATCAGCCGGGAAATCATGCGGATGACGGTGTTTAATTATATCGAGTGTGATTACAATCGGTGGCGCCGACACAGTGCCTGTGGCGGACTCAGTCCCGAACAATTTGAAAACCAGAACCTCGCTTAGGGCCGTGTCCACATTACGTGGGTAGGATCACAAGGAGTCATTATTAGGGTGGCTTTTTTATGTTGAGGTGGCCGCGTTTCTTTCTCCTGCCATTATGGTCGCAGGACTGGCATGCCTGCAGAACATGGAATGGTACAGAAAGAAAGGGTATTCGAGTATTGGTGATTTGTTCAAACGCAACAGTACTGACAGGATTGAAGAGACTTGGCTAGTTAATAAGGAGGTCGGAGCTATTGAGCTGGCTGAAGCTCTGCAGGGATTTACCTCCAAAGAGGTCATTTCCCATGGAGATCGCTTCATCCTTATCATTGATAATCTGGACCGAATCAGTGCAGACAAAGTGAAAGAGCTCTGGAGTGATATGGAGCTTATTGCCGGAGCCACTCATGAACACTTCAGGATAGTGGTGCCCTATTCGGCAAGACAGGTTTCAGCCTCACTTTCTGTGGCGGGTTTCAGCGGGCGTGAGTTTATTGCAAAGCGGATTCCTGTAAGTTTTCAGGTTCCTCCTCTTATTTCGGCAGGATGGCAGGAAGCGTTAAGGCAGTACTGGAAAGAAACAGTAAATGAGGATGCAGGGATAGCGTGCCGGGAAGCAACGGTGTTGCTTGAGCGCTGGAAACCCTCTGAGTATCCTCGTATCACACCGCGATTAATGAAGAAGTTTGTTAATGATATTCATATTCTGAACCTTACCGTTCCTGCAACAGAAGATCATCGCCATATTCTTATTGCTCTCTACTTACTGGTGGTCAGATACGGGGAGCGAGATATTAAAGTATTACTTCGCGATCCCAAAGCTAGTCAGACCGAACCCGGTATTGCTCCGGATGATTTTGACGAGATGCTCTCGCTAACTTATCAACAAATATCCCGAATTTTTAATAACGATACAGAAAGATGGAGCGAATTTCTGATGAGCATCCACTATCAGTCCACGGTGGAGCTTGCCAGGAGCGAGTTGCTTGATACGCCTCTTAAAGACGCGATTGGTGCTATAAATATCCCACGGCTTGAAGAACTGACGGCCTTGTGGGGTTTCGCTGAAGCATGGCAGCGAGTGGCACCACATATTCAGATGCGAGACTGGCTGGTTTCTTATAGCCGGATGGATGAGAAGTGTCAGGCTCTCGCCGAACCGCAACTCAAAGTCGCAGTGCAAATGCTGAATCAGAGTTATGCTGTTTCACTCAGAGAAAAGAATGATGAAGGTTTCGTATTGAGTCTGCAGAAACTGATGGCTGACGGGCGGATAAGCCTAGAGCCTTTCGTCGAAAGGCAAATATCGTTTATTGTGAGTAAACTTGATGAAATTCAGGATTCAGAAAAATTGGAGGCTGAATCCACGCAGACGTTGCTGCAGGAAGCTGATTCATACTCTGTTCTGGCCGGTGAATCACTACTGAATAAAATGGAGAATTTTGTAGATGGCGTATTTTATGTGGAATACCTTGTCAATAATGAAGAGACCTTGTCAAACCTGAAAATTGGCACACTAGATATCGGAAATCACGGTCGGGAGGAGATGTTACGCTATGGAGCTGAGCAACCTCAGATAGACCTTTTTAATCCGGGAATTATCCGGCATATCAATATTGCATCGAAGGCGGTACAGAACGTAATTGGAAAGAATGATGGTACAGGTGGGGCTCAGGTTAGCTCTGCAATAATGACGCTTAAAAATCGTCAGGTTGTTGAGGACGTTATCCATTTCAGAAAAATTGTTCTGAGCCCGGACTGGAATAATAATGTTTTAAATCAATATTATCTTAATAATACGGCGACGAGGAATCTCTTCCCTGCGGAATTTGCTGCACAGGCTGTTGCTCACATGGTGCTCCATGGTAACTATGCCGGTATCGAGTCGTACAGTGAACATATTGGTGAGGAACGGTTTGACCTGGCTTTGGCTGCATATCTTCGTTATCTACGTACTGCCGAGAGTATCTTTATAGCACTTAAGGATAAAAATGTTCTGCCGTACATCAAAAATGCTGTTGGCAGGATTGTTGATTTAGGTCTTCTGGTGAATATACCTGTCCTGAGCTTTGTTAAAGGTCAGTATGACGTCATCAAAGAAGCTACAAATGCAACCTCTCTTTTAATATTTGTGCGAGAGCGTCAAAAAGCACTGTCAGAGAAAATAATTGAGTCTGATGTGAATGCTATGGGTCCAGTATTTCTCCATGACGTATATCAGTCAGGTGAGCAGTTTGATATTTTGAAGAAAAAGCTGAACGCCCTGGCATGTGGAGTATTTAGTTCTTCTGAAAGGCTTATTGAGTGTTTTACGGTTCTTCCTGTGAACATGCGCTTTATCCTTGAACAAATGCAACTTCAGGGGCAGCATATCCGGATGGAAGGTAGTGTGGGTATCTTTGCATCATGGTTCCGTGATGCAGAGCCAGACGTTGTCACAAATGCCGAGAACATTCATTTCCTGTGGTCTTGCCTCGACGATACCCAGAGAGAGACTGTACTTGATGAGTTGCACGATGTCTTACTTGAAAGACATATTCGTATTGACAGCCGTATTGCGATTATTACCCGTTTTCATAATGAGTTGTCGTTTATTGAACCTGAGAAGGCCGTTGAACGCAGGGCTATTGCGGCGCTGTTTAGCGCTTCTGTTGATAATGTATTATTGTCTCAATGGCTTGACCGTCAGACGTTTTCATTTTCATCATGGTCTCCGGAGGACGCCCGTACGGCAACGAGTTGTATAATGAATAACTCGGAGATTTTTCCTCTCATCTGCAGGAATTCACAGTATATTAAAAACAGAATGTTACCAGAGAAAGCGGACGTTACAGAAGATAGTGATACGTTTCCGGACTGAGTTCGTTCTTTAAATCCTATACCTGAAGACCACAGCGGTGGTCTTTGGGAGTTTTTTTATTGCCTGATATACATTAAGCATGTTATATCTTGCTAAGAAATAATCATTCAGGGATTAATCATAACTACTGAAGTTATGTTGTGTTCTTTTCTTTTAAAAATAAATTATTCAGATTTATTTTCTATTGATTTAATGAGGTAGGGAATGACAGAAAGTGCTTTGCTTTTGCGAGAGGCATTTAATGAATCGGTTAACTATATGACATGGTCTTTTTATTCACTGATAACTGCTTACGTTTCGATGGCTTTTTATGATAGAGTTGAGGTTAAGACCCGAATAAATAATTATCTGAATAAGTTACTTTTCGTGATTGCTATGTCCGTTTTTATCCCAAATATGTACTTTGTTTCAATGGTGTTCAGTCAGAAGTTAGGCACCGCAGCTGGCGTTGCGTCATTCATTATTGGGCTACTTTTCATGATGTTAAACTCGGCGCCTGTAATTACTGGTATCGTACAGCAGCGCAAAGATTGAGTTTTATGAGTATAGTCAGTTGGGTTTTCATCTGTTTTATCAGACTTAGAAAAATGAAATCTTTCAATTCATTGATTTTAAACGCAAAAAAATTTCTAAATGATCAGAATTATAGGGTGTTCACTCTGTTCGATCACCGAACACGAAGGTCGTATTATTCAGAGCCGTTCCGAAGAGTCGATTGTTAACGAGATCGAAGCCATTCGCGACACGGTCCCGGGCTTTACCGGCGTGATCTCCGACCTGGGTGGTCCAACGGCTAACATGTACATGCTGCGCTGCAAATCGCCGCGCGCTGAGCAGACCTGTCGTCGTCTCTCCTGCGTCTATCCGAGCATTTGCGAGCATATGGACACCAACCACGAGCCGACGATCAACCTTTACCGTCGCGCCCGTGACCTGAAAGGCATCAAGAAGATCCTGATCGCCTCCGGCGTGCGTTACGACATTGCGGTGGAAGATCCGCGCTACATCAAAGAGCTGGCGACGCACCACGTTGGCGGTTATCTGAAGATCGCCCCGGAGCACACCGAAGAGGGCCCGCTGTCCAAAATGATGAAGCCGGGCATGGGCAGCTATGACCGCTTTAAACAGCTGTTTGATACCTTTTCAAAACAGGCGGGGAAAGAGCAGTATCTGATCCCATACTTCATCTCCGCGCACCCCGGCACCCGTGATGAAGACATGGTGAACCTGGCGCTGTGGCTGAAGCAGCGTCGATTCCGTCTGGATCAGGTGCAGAACTTCTACCCGTCGCCGCTCGCTAACTCGACGACCATGTATTACACCGGCAAAAACCCGCTAAGTAAGATTGGCTATAAGAGTGAAGACGTGGTGGTGCCGAAAGGGGATAAACAGCGCCGTCTGCACAAAGCGCTGCTGCGCTATCACGACCCGAAAAACTGGCCGCTGATCCGTCAGGCGCTGGAAGAGATGGGGAAAAAGCACCTGATCGGCTCGCGTCGTGATTGTCTGGTGCCAGCGCCAACGCTGGAAGAGATGCGCGAAGCGCGTCGCCAGAACCGCAATACGCGCCCGGCGCTGACCAAGCACACGCCAATTGTGCATCAGCGTTCGAACGGTGGGGCTTCGGGGACGAAAAAAACGGGAAAACGTAAGATCGGATAACGATGATGCCCTCACCCCGGCCCTCTCCCGCAGGGAGAGGGTGGAAAGCATTCCCTCTCCCTGTGGGAGAGGGTTAGGGTGAGGGGAAACTACCCGCCAAACTGATCCGGGTCCGGCCCAAGCCGCTTGCCCTGATCCAGCTTCGCAATCTCACCCAGCTCGTCTTTATCCAGGCGGAAATCCCAGACGTCGAAGTTCTCGGCGATACGCGATGGCGTGACCGATTTCGGGATCACCACCAGACCGCTATCCAGATGCCAGCGAATGACGATCTGCGCCGGCGTTTTGCCGTACTTATCCGCCAGTTCACGAATGATTTTCTGGTCAAACACCCCTTCGCCGCCCTGAGCCAGCGGGCTCCAGGATTCGGTCTGGATCTTGTGCGTGGCGTTCCACGAATGAAGCTGGCGCTGCTGCATCAGCGGGTGTAGCTCAATCTGGTTAATCACCGGCGCGACGCCCGTTTCATCAATCAGGCGTTGCAGGTGATGAACCTGGAAATTACAGACGCCGATGCTTTTTATCAGCCCCTCTTTTTGCAGCTCAATCATCCCTTTCCAGGCATCAACGTAATGGTCGATAGCCGGTACCGGCCAGTGCATGAGATAAAGATCGACGAAATCGAGCTGGAGTTTCTCCAGGCTCTCCTGCAACGCTTCGCGGGGACGCTTTTGATCGTCGTTCCACAGCTTGGTGGTGATGAATAACTCATCGCGGGGAATGCCAGCGCTGGCAAGCGCGGTCCCCACGCCGTCCTCGTTTTTATAGGCGGCGGCGGTATCAATGGACCGATAGCCGACTTCCAGGGCTTTATGAATGGCGGAGACGACCTCGTCGTTACCGGCTTTCCATACACCTAGCCCCAGCTGGGGCATCACGTTGCCGTCCTGTAGCTTGATTACGGTTTGGTTTGCCATTTTTCCTCCTTCAGGTGCTCATCGCCGGAGGGAACCTCCGACGATGTGATGTGCATTAAGTCTGGACGAAATGTCAAAAAACGAAAGTCAGGATCCTAAAAACGCTTAGCGTGCCGCTTCGTAAATACGACGGCTGACGTCCAGGGTGATGTCGCCGTGCTCGCCGATCTGCGTCATACCGTGTGCTTCCAGCTTCGCCAGCAGGGCAGGGATGGAGCTGCCGTCCAGGCCGTAGTCAGAGAGACGCGTTGGCACGCCCAGGCTTTCAAAGAAGTGACGGGTGGCTTCAATTGCGGCATCAATACGCGCATCGTCGGAACCCTCGGTGATGTTCCACACGCGTTCGGCGTACTGGAGCAGCTTGGCGCGTTTAGCATCACGTTTTTCATTCCACAGCGCAGGCAGAACCACCGCCAGCGTCTGGGCGTGATCCAGGCCGTGCATCGCCGTCAGCTCGTGGCCGAGCATATGGGTAGCCCAGTCCTGTGGCACGCCTGCACCGATAAGGCCATTCAGTGCCTGTGTTGCAGCCCACATCACGTTAGCACGCACGTCATAGTTTTCAGGCTCTTTCAGCGCTTTCGGACCTTCTTCAATCAGCGTCAGCAGAATGCCTTCCGCGAAACGATCCTGAATTTTGGCGTTTACCGGGTAAGTGACGTACTGCTCAACGGTGTGAACAAAGGCGTCGACCACGCCGTTCGCCACCTGACGCGCAGGCAGGGTATAGGTGTAAACCGGATCGAGGATCGCGAACACGGGCTGAACGTGTTCGTTCATAAAGGCCTGCTTGTCACCGGTGGTTTTACGGGAGATGACCGCGCCTTTGTTGGACTCAGAGCCGGTGGCCGGCAGCGTCAGCACGGAGCCCATCGGGATCGCACTGCTGATGTCGCTGCCGCCCGTTTCCAGAATATGCCACGGGTCGATGCCGTCAGCGTAATGCGCTGCCGCCGCGATGAATTTGGTGCCGTCCAGCACGGAACCGCCGCCCACCGCCAGCAGGAAAGTGATCTGCTCGTCACGGGCGATTTTTACCGCGTTCATCAGCGTTTCATAAGACGGGTTAGGCTCGATACCGCCGAACTCGCGTACGTCCAGCCCTTCCAGAGCGCTGTAAACCTGATCCAGTACGCCGGTTTTTTTCACGCTGCCGCCGCCGTAGGTAATCAGGACGCGGGCGTCCGTCGGGATTTGCGCGCGCAGGTCAGCGATAGCGTCTTTACCAAACAGAATGCGGGTTGGGGTGTGAAGATTAAAGTTGTTCATGGCTTGTTCCCTGTAGTGGGTAAAAAATCGTGGTGGCGCAGAAGGCAACCTGATGCTGCACATTGTGGCGGGCAGGCGCTATCCTCTCAATGCACATTCCTGCCGATGTCTTGCCCATTTCTACAGCGCTCTGGAGAAACGGTAAGAAAATGCGCACACTGTCAGCGTCGGAAACCGTACCCGGAGTAACTTAAAATGAACCGTGATGCCATCTGCCGCCAGCTAACGTCGCAGATTAAAAGACTGATAGATAACGGAAATGATTCGGCTGAGCTGTTGCCGGATATCCGATTGCTCTACGGTACCCAGCCCGGAACGCGCACCCCGGTGATGTATCAGCCCGGCATCGTGTTTCTCTTTTCTGGCCATAAGATTGGCTATATCAATGAGCGCGTGTTCCGTTACGACACCAATGAATATCTGCTTCTGACAGTACCTTTACCCTTCGAATGTGAAACTTTCGCGACAGAGGAGGTACCGCTGGCCGGGATCCGCGTCAACGTCGACATTCTCCAGTTGCAGGAGTTGCTGATGGAGATTGGGGAGGACGAACTTTTCCGGCCGTCGATGGCGGCAAGCGGTATCAACTCCGCGACCTTATCGGAGGAAATTCTCTGCGCGATTGAACGCCTGTTAGACGTGATGGAAAGGCCTCTGGATGCGCGTATTCTCGGAAAGCAGATTATCCGCGAAATTCTTTACCATGTGCTGCTGGGACCGGGCGGCGGGGCGCTGCTGGCGCTGGTAAGCCGGCAAACGCACTTCAGCCTGATTAGCCGCGTGCTGAAGCGCATCGAGAGCCAGTACACGGAAAACCTCAGCGTTGATCAGCTGGCGGCGGAAGCCAATATGAGCGTCTCGGCGTTTCACCATAACTTTAAATCCGTCACCAGCACGTCGCCGTTGCAGTACCTCAAAACTTACCGTCTGCATAAGGCGCGGATGCTGATGATCCACGATGGCATGAAGGCCAGCGCCGCGGCGATGCGGGTCGGGTATGAAAGCGCGTCGCAGTTTAGTCGGGAGTTTAAGCGTTACTTCGGCGTCACGCCGGGGGAAGATGCGTCACGTATCAGAACCATGCAGGGAGCGTGAGGGGAAACGGAGGCCGGGTAAGCGGTAGCGCCACCCGGCTTTTATTTATGCGCTGCAATACTTTTTCTTGATCACCACCGCAATGGTACCCACCAGCCCTGCAACCAGCAGGAAAATCGGCAGGATCATCAGGAAGGTCATCACCTGGTCTTCATGGCGTTTAACAAAGGGGATCATATTCAGCGCGTAGCCGAGTGTGGTGACCACGCCCACCCAGAGCAGGGCGCTCAGCCAGTTGAAGAACTGGAAGCGGCGGTTAGAGAGGCCTGAAATACCCGCCATGGTAGGCAACAGGGTGCGAACGAACGCCAGAAAACGCCCGGCAAGCAACGCCAGCAGGCCGTGACGGTCAAACATGCAGGTCGCGCGCTGATGATATTTATGCGGCAGCTGCGCCAGCCAGCCTTTCACCACGCGGGTGTTTCCAAGCCAGCGCCCTTGCAGGTAGCTCAGCCAACAGCCGAGACTGGCCGCAGAGGTGAGGATCACCATTGTCGGTGCGAAGTCCATCACGCCCTTGCCGATTAACGCCCCTGCGAGCAAGAGCAGGCTGTCACCGGGTAAAAATGAGGCTGGCAGTAATCCATTTTCCAGAAACAGCGTCGCGAACATCACGAAATAGACAATCCCGACGACATGTGGGTCCGCCAGCGCGGCAAAATCGTGTTGCCAGAGCGCCGTGATGATATTTTGAATAACAGCCATGGACTTTCCTGTGGAACAGCAGATATAACGCTATTGTACTCCCAATTTTGCCTGTCGGGGTTGATCGCAGGCGCATCTCATACAGACTTTTCTGCTTGCGGTGTTCAGAATAGCGTCCAGGGAGTACATGTCAGCCAGCACTTTACACGATGCGCTCAAATCCTGCCGATAAATCCGCAATTAAATCGTCCACATTTTCCAGCCCGATATGCAGGCGGATTAAGGTCCCCTCGAAGTCCACCTCGCCGCCCGGGCGCAGGGCCGCAATCTGCTCCGGCTGATTGGGCAGGATCAACGATTCAAACCCACCCCATGAATAGGCCATGCTGAAGAGGGTAAAGTTATCCAGATAGCTTGCCAGCTCGGCGTCATTCAGGCGCTTCTTAAGAACAAATGAGAACAACCCGCTGCTGCCCGTAAAGTCACGTTGCCAGTATTCGTGGCCCTTGCTGCCCGGCAGCGCCGGATGGTTAACGCGCTCCACCTGCGGATGCAGCGCCAGCCACTGAGCAATTTGCAGGCTGCTTTCGTGATGCTGACGCAGACGCACGCCGAGCGTACGGATGCCCCGGCTGGTCATGTAGGCGGTATCGGCATCCACCATCTGGCCCATCAGGTAGGCGTTTTCACGCAATTGCTCCCAGCAGCGGGCATTAGATACCGCCGTACCGATCATGCCGTCTGAGTGGCCAATCAGGTATTTGGTCGCCGCCTGAATGGAGATATCGATGTCAAATTCCAGGGCTTTAAACAGCACACCTGCCGCCCAGGTGTTGTCGATCATGATGATCGCTTCCGGCGCTATGCTGCGCACCGCCTTCACGATGGCCGGGACATCATGCACTTCCATGGTGATGGAGCCGGGAGACTCCAGGAACACAACGCGCGTGTTGGGCTGAATAAGCCCGGCAATACCGGCCCCAATCAGCGGATCGAACCAGCTGGTGGTGACGCCGAGCTTGCTGAGTATTTTGGTGCAGAAGTCCTGGCTTGGCTCGTAGGCGGTATTGGTCATCAGGATGTGGTCACCCTGTTCAACAAACGCCAGAATGGTATTGGCGACCGCCGCCGCACCGCACGGGAACAGCGCGCAGCCCGCGCCGCCCTCCAGTTCGCACATGGCTTCCTGCAACGAGAAATGGGTTAACGTGCCACGGCGACCGTAAAACAGCCCGCCCTTCGCGCGATTACGCGTGGCGATTTTTTTATCTTCGACGGTATCAAACACCAGCGAGGAGGCACGCTGGATCACGCTGTTGACCGAGCCCTGGGTGTATTTTTTACTGCGTCCTGCCTGCACCAGCGTGGTCTCAAGCTGCTTTTTAGTCATGTTCGCTAACCCTATTTTTATACGTCTGGACGTCCAGACTACCACGATTGTCAGAATGTGCATCCGGATGCTTATCGAATAAGCAGAAAATATTATCAAAAATTCGCACAAGAAATTTTTACTGCGTAAGCGCAAGGAAAGTGAGCGAAAATTACGGCACTATGTAAATACTAATGAGAACTACTATCAATTCGACGACGTTTTGATATTATTACGTTCAGATTGTGTGATTTGCGTCCTGGAGATACAGAGTGGGTAATAATTTGATGCAGACGGATCTCTCCGTTTGGGGCATGTATCAACATGCTGACATCGTCGTTAAGGTTGTGATGATCGGCCTGATTCTGGCGTCCGTGATCACCTGGGCTATCTTCTTCAGCAAGAGCGCCGAACTTCTTTCACAAAAACGCCGCCTCAAGCGTGAGCAGAAGCAGCTGGCGGAAGCCCGCTCTCTGGATCAGGCTTCTGATATCACCTCATCCTTCCATGCGAAAAGCCTGACTACCCTGTTAGTGAACGAAGCGCAGAACGAGCTGGAACTCTCCGCAGGCAGTGAAGATAACGAAGGCATTAAAGAGCGTACCGGCTTCCGTCTGGAGCGTCGCGTTGCGGCCGTGGGTCGTCATATGGGCCGCGGTAACGGCTACCTGGCGACTATCGGCGCTATCTCCCCGTTCGTCGGCCTGTTCGGTACCGTCTGGGGCATCATGAACAGCTTTATCGGTATCGCCCAGACGCAGACCACTAACCTTGCGGTCGTCGCGCCGGGTATCGCAGAAGCGCTGCTGGCAACGGCTATCGGTCTGGTTGCCGCTATCCCTGCGGTAGTTATCTATAACATCTTCGCGCGCATGATTGGCAGTTACAAAGCCACACTGGGTGACGTTGCCGCGCAGGTTCTGCTGCTGCAAAGCCGCGATCTGGACCTGAACGCCAGCGCCGTTAAACCGGTGCATGCGGCGTCCAAACTGCGCGTAGGTTGATTGTATGGCAATGCGTCTTAATGAAAATCTGGACGATAACGGTGAAATGCATGAGATCAACGTGACGCCGTTTATCGACGTTATGCTGGTTCTGCTGATTATCTTTATGGTTGCCGCGCCGCTGGCAACGGTGGACGTGAAGGTGAATCTGCCAGCGTCCTCCAGCCAGCCGCAGCCGCGTCCGGAAAAGCCTGTCTACCTGTCCGTGAAGGCCGATAAGTCCATGTTCCTGGGCAACGATCCGGTGACGGATGCCTCGGTTATTCCGGCGCTGGACCAGCTGACCGGCGGCAAGAAAGACACCACCGTCTTCTTCCGCGCGGATAAAACCGTCGATTATGAAACCATGATGAAGGTAATGGACACGCTGCATCAGGCGGGATACCTGAAGATTGGTCTGGTCGGCGAAGAGAAAGCGGCCGCGAAGTAAAACGAAGGCGAAGCCGCCTTCCGTGCCGGGTGGCGGCTTCGCCTTACCCGGCCTACAATCTCAGGCTAGCGCCGCCGGGCGAACCACGTTGTCAGCAGTTAGAAGATGTTGTTGACGCCTCTTCATCGAGCGCCACGCAGGTGACGTTTGATGTGCGATAGTTGCCTTCCGAGAGTTTACGGGTCAGGCGCAGGGTGGCTGTCTCGCGTGCCAGCAGGTACTGATAGTTCGTCTCCAGTCGCCCAAGGATCTTCTCTTTAAGCTCAGGGCGCAGCTCAATAATGGCGTTCATCACCGCGCCGTAAATCTCCTCTTTGGCCTGCAAGGCATAAATTTCCCGACGGTTCTGCCATTTCAGGCGCACCAGCGTGGCCGGAATCGAAACCAAGTCCTGCGTTATTCGCGTCATCTCGTCATTTTTTATCTTTTTCAGGGCGTCAAGATTCTGCTTTAAGATAAATTCATCGCTTTTCTTATCATCTAAAGTCAAATAAACGTTATTACCGCTATCATCATTCACGTTAATCATCCCCCAGGTTATAAAAAATGGGATTGTTTTTTTCACGCGTAATTAAGTTAAGCCAAATTTCATTGCCAGCTTCATTTATTTGCTGTGTTTTCTCGGCCATTATTTGACTTAGAGCCTGGGCATCTATTTCCCCTTCGGCCTGTAAATCATTTAGCAGATGAACTAAGGCTTCAATCTTGATGGCACGAAATAACCGTTCTTTTAAATGGCGATCGTGCTCTTCCAGCACCATATTACGGGATTTGCCGGTGCGTGAAACACCAATTAATATATCGGCTTCATAGTCGGAGAGTTTTCTTTTTCCTTGAGTGAAATTCGCCTCTTTATCTGCTTCCGTCGAAGGCTGTTCCACAGGCGTAATGTGGTACTTTGCCGGGACAAGATTGTCGGGCAGCATTTTAATTTCCTTTAATTTCAAAAGGGTGGGGTTGGAAAAAGGGTGAGATTCGTTGACAATATCATGAGGCAATTTTAAAATCAAAAAAAATGGAGCCTACCCATGAACAGCATTTTCTTCACGGTCGTAACGTTACTATTACTGACCGCTGGCGTGCTTTTATTGATGCAAGAGTTCAATAAAACGAAAGTGTCAAATGACGCCAGTGAACCACCGCAGCCTGAATTGATGTCCAAAGAGGAGGGGGAAGATCATTTCTCCGTCTTGATGAACGCCGTGACGCCAGTCTGGTACTGGCGGGTGAATCACGAATATATCGATTTTCTCCATGCGACAATTAAGCGAATGAAAATGGCCGAAATTAATGATACGCCCGGCCTGTTCGACGCGCAGCGCCGCTGTAGCGACCTTAATTCGGCGGTCTATAAATATTACGACAATATCAAAAAGCGCTGTCTGAATGGCGAGAAGGTGTCGTATTCCGATTTAGACGTATTAAATCTGCGCCAGTGTTTTCGCGAGTTTAGCCTGGAAGCCTACCCGGAACTGGTCGCACTGGTCTGGCCGGAGTATGCGCGTCCGGATGTGGATCCCAACGAGGTATAGTTGAGATATACTGAGCGCTGGTTTCGTTTGCAGACAGGATTTTATGGAACGCTTCTTTGAAAACGCAATGTATGCCTCTCGCTGGCTGCTCGCACCCGTCTATTTTGGTCTCTCTCTGGCGCTGGTCGCCCTGACGATCAAGTTCTTCCAGGAGATATTCCACGTCCTGCCAAACATTTTCTCCGTGGCAGAAGCCGATTTGATTCTGGTTCTGCTGTCGCTGGTGGATATGACGCTGGTAGGAGGATTACTGGTGATGGTGATGTTTTCCGGTTATGAGAATTTCGTCTCTCAGCTTGATATCGCCGAGCACAAAGAAAAGCTCAACTGGCTGGGGAAAATGGACGCCTCATCGCTGAAAAATAAAGTCGCGGCGTCGATTGTGGCGATTTCGTCTATTCACCTGTTACGTGTCTTTATGGATGCTAAAAACGTCCCGGATAATAAGCTGATGTGGTATGTGATTATCCACCTGACGTTTGTACTGTCGGCGTTTGTGATGGGATATCTGGATAAAATCAGTAAGAAATAAATTTACCAGGCCCCTCACCCTGCCCTCTCCCCAGAGGGGAGAGGGTGTTCAAGTTCCCTCTCCCCTCTGGGGAGAGGGTTAGGGTGAGGGGCGAAAGCATCGGACCGCACTATTTATCCGACGACGCCTGCCACAAATTCAGCTCACCATCCGCCACGTGCTGGTCAATCCGCGTCAGTTCATCTTCGGTAAAGCACAGGTTATTCAGCGCCTGAACGTTCTCTTCCAGTTGCTCCGGGCGGCTCGCGCCAATCAGCACTGACGTTACACGTGTATCTTTCAACAGCCAGCTTAGCGCCATCTGCGCCATCGTCTGCCCGCGCGTATGCGCCATCTCGTTCAGCAGACGAAGGCTGCTCAGGTTGGCTTCGGTCAGCATTTTCTCCGTCAGGCCGCGCACTTTTTTCCCTTCGCGCTGCATACGTGAACCGTCCGGAATACCGTTCAGGTATTTTCCGGTCAGCAGGCCCTGCGCCAGCGGGGTAAAGGCGATACAGCCCGTTCCGTTTTTCTCCAGCGCGTCCAGCAGACCAGTCTTGTCGACCCAGCGGTTAAGCAGGTTGTAAGACGGCTGGTGGATCAAAAGCGGGATCTTCCACTCGCGCAGCAATTCGGCCATCGCCGTCGTGCGTTCCGTGGAGTAGGACGAAATGCCGACGTACAGCGCTTTTCCGCTCTGCACCGCGTGTGCCAACGCGGCGGCGGTCTCTTCCATCGGCGTGTTTTCGTCTACGCGGTGAGAATAGAAAATATCCACATACTCCACGCCCATGCGTTTCAGGCTCTGGTCGAGGCTGGCGAGCAGATACTTACGTGAACCACCCGAACCATACGGTCCTGGCCACATGTCGTAGCCCGCTTTGGTGGAGATGATCAGCTCGTCGCGATACCCGGCAAAATCTTCTCGCAGCAGGCGGCCAAAATTTTCTTCAGCGCTGCCTGGAGGGGGGCCGTAGTTGTTGGCAAGGTCAAAATGGGTAATGCCGAGATCGAAGGCCTTACGCAGCAGCGCGCGCTGGGAATCGAGCGCCTGAACGTGGCCAAAGCTGTGCCACAGACCCAGCGACAGCGCCGGTAAGCGCAGGCCGCTTTTGCCGCAGTATCGGTACTGCATGTTTTCGTATCGGCCGGTGTAAGGGTGCCAGGACATGATGTCTCCTTTCTTATCGGTGAATTTTCGAAACAGCGTTTTTATTCTAAGCTTATCAAATCATAAATCATGGAGATAAGCGATGACGCGCCTGACTGCCAAAGATTTTCCGCAAGAGCTGCTTGATTACTATGACTATTACGCCCACGGTAAAATCAGCAAACGCGAATTTCTGAATCTCGCGGCGCGCTATGCCGCAGGCGGCGTAACGGCGCTGATGCTGTTTAATATGCTTAAACCCAACTACGCCCTCGCGGAGCAGGTTAAATTCACCGATCCCGATATTCTTCCGGAATACATCACTTATCCCTCGCCCAATGGTCACGGCGAAGTGCGCGGTTACCTGGTGAAGCCGGCCAAAGCCACCGCGAAAACGCCCGCAGTAGTGGTCGTGCATGAGAACCGGGGGCTGAATCCGTATATTGAAGACGTGGCACGACGCGTGGCGAAAGCGGGGTATATCGCGCTGGCTCCCGACGGCCTGAGCTCGGTGGGGGGATACCCCGGCAACGACAACGAAGGAAAGGTTTTGCAGCAGAAGGTCGACCCGACAAGGCTGATGAACGACTTTTTTGCCGCCATAGAGTTTATGAAAAATCATCCGGAAGCCACCGGTAAGGTGGGGATTACCGGTTTTTGCTACGGCGGCGGCGTATCGAATGCCGCCGCCGTAGCATATCCGGAACTCGACTGCGCGGTGCCCTTCTATGGTCGTCAGCCGCGGGTGGAGGATGTGCCAAAAATTAGCGCGCCGCTCCTGCTTCATTATGCCGAGCTGGACAAAAATATTAACGAGGGCTGGCCTGCCTATGAAGCCGCGCTGAAATCAAATAATAAGGTTTATGAAGCGTATATCTACCCTGGCGTAAACCATGGATTTCACAACGATTCTACCCCACGCTATGACCAGCCCGCAGCCGAGCTGGCCTGGTCAAGAACGTTAAGCTGGTTTAAAAAATATCTGGAATGATAAGCCCTGCTTAAATAAATCATCACAAAGGGTTATCTTTTCCCCTGTCCCTGCCGATAACGAGGGTAGTACTCGCCTCTGGGCGAATTCACCCTCACGGCAAGGAATACTCAATGAAGATGCTTCGTAATTTCACCATCCGTTTCGTCATGCTGACGGTACTGGGGATCTTTTGTGTCATGTGGGCAGGCGTGGGGCTTTATAGCACCTGGTCTCTGTCTCGTGTTTCTGATGGTAATGACGTTGACCGCCAGCTGGTCAGGCAAATGACGGTGCTGAGCCAGGGCAACGATCAGTATTTCCGTTTCGTCACCCGCCTGAGCCGGGCGATGGAAGCTAAAGCAGCGGGCGGCACGCCAGACCTGGCTCCTGCTCAGCAGGCGCTGGATAACATGAGTAAAAAGCTGGCAGAGATGAAGGCTATCTCCCCGGGCCCGATGGATGAAAAGGTCTCTGCGCAGGTGATTTCCACCTGGCAGGCGCTGCTCGATCGGGGCGTTACGCCTCAGATGGTGCAGGCAAAGCAGGCGACGCTCGAAGGCTATCGTCAGCATGCCAACAACGTTACGCCGCCGCTAAGCCGCGCGTTTGGCGCCGCGGTTGAGAACTTTAACAATTCTGCGGTGAAGGCGCTCGACAGTACGCGCGTTGTGGTCGACAGCCTGACCAGCATGACCCGGACGGTGATTATCACCGCCACGATCGTGGGTCTGCTGATCCTGCTGTTCACCGACCGCTACCTGGTGGCGCTGCTGGTAAAACCGCTGGAGCGTATCCGTCAGCAGTTCCGCCAGATTGCGCAGGGCGATCTCAGCCAGCCGATTGAGCCCATTGGCCGCAACTGCGTGGGGCAACTGGTTCCGCTGCTGAGCGCCATGCAGGACAGCCTGCGGGAGGCGGTCAGCACGATTCGTTCCGGCAGCGAGAATATCTGGCGCGGGGCAACGGAGATCTCCAGCGGGAATAACGATCTCTCTTCGCGTACCGAAGAGCAGGCCGCTGCGCTGGAAGAGACCGCGGCCAGCATGGAACAGCTTACCGCAACGGTGAAGCTGAACGCCGAAAGCGCGCGCCAGGCCAGCCAGCTTGCGGATGTCGCCTCCAGTACAGCCAGCCGCGGCGGGTCGCTGGTAGACGATGTGGTCACGACCATGAGCGGCATTTCGGACAGCTCGAAGAAAATTGCTGAAATCACTACCGTTATCAACAGCATCGCCTTCCAGACCAATATTCTGGCGCTGAACGCCGCGGTGGAAGCGGCTCGGGCCGGGGAGCAGGGGCGCGGTTTTGCGGTCGTGGCGGGTGAGGTGCGTAATCTGGCCAGCCGCAGCGCGAATGCGGCAAAAGAGATCGAAGGGCTGATTGCGGATTCCGTTGCCCGCGTGGAGCAGGGGGCGCAGCTGGTGAACGATACCGGCACGACGATGGAAGCTATCCTGCGCGACGTGACGGAGGTGACCGTCATTATGAAGCAGATCGCCACCGCGTCAGAGGAGCAGAGCAAAGGTATTTCTCAGGTCGGCGTAGCCATCACGCAGATGGACGGCGTGACCCAGCAGAATGCCTCGCTGGTGGAGCAGGTTTCCGCCGCTGCGGCTGCACTGGAACGGCAGACCGAAGAACTCCAGCGCTCAGTGCAGAAGTTCCGTCTCCCCGCGTAACATCATCGCGTCAGGCCGTCTCTGGCGGCCTGACATTTATCGCTCTGAATAATCTGTGTCACCTGCGACAGCTGACCGATTTTCACTTCGCTTGCCCGCATAAATTTACTTTTGTCGATCAGCAGCAGCGACTGGCTGGCCCGGTTTAACAGCAGCGCCTTAAAGCCCGCGTTGTGCTCGGACGGATCCCAAAGGACGCCATGCTCATCAACCCCTTCACACGAGAAGATAAACAGATCGATCTCCAGCCCTTTAAGCTGCGTCACCAGCGCCGGATTAACATAGCAGCGATACTTACGCTCAAGCGTTCCGCCGGAGCAGATAAGCGTGATCCGCTCGCGCTTCGCCATCTCGTGGCAGACAGGCAGGCTATTGGTAAACACGGTGAGTTCGATATCCGGAAGCTGGCGCGCCAGATGAAAGCAGGTCGAGCTGGCGTCGAGGGCGATGGTCATCCCTTCGCTGATCCAGCCCAGCGCGTGTCGGGCAATATCGGCTTTGTCGGCATAATGGCTTTTCAGGCGTGCGCCAAAGGGTTCACCGCTGTCGCGGCTGTCCGGGTGAATCAGACGCGCACGCCCGTGCTGGCGCAGAAGTTTCCCCTGCTGCTGTAACGACTTCAGATCCCGGCGGATCGTCTCTTTGCTGACGGAGAGCTTTTCAGCCAGGGCATCGGTGGTCAGCCAGTCACTTTTACTCAGCAGGGTGATGATGCTCTGCTGTCGGGTCGCTTTTAGCGTCTGGTCTGACATTCGAGGATCCTTGCGCACGCGTGCTGACTCATTTTTCTCATCGCAGAAGAGGGCGGCGAACCGCCCGGTCATGGGTCAACCCTGACGTTTATCTTCCGTCTGGGTATCGAAGTCGCTCGCTGAATGGCGCTCATGCAGCTGCTCGTTCAGCTCGCCGTTGGTGCGGTTAACAATGCGCCCGCGTTTAACGGCCGGGCGATTCGCCACATCTTTTGCCCAGCGCTGCACGTTGGTGTACTTCCCGGCGTCGAGGAATTCGGCGGCGTTGTAGACGCTGCCCAGCGCCACGCAGCCAAACCACGGCCAGATCGCCATATCGGCGATGGTATATTCCTCACCCGCTACATAACGACCGCGCCCCAGCTGCTTGTCCAGCACGTCGAACAGGCGTTTAGCTTCCATGGTGAAGCGATCGATAGCGTACTCAATCTTCACCGGCGCGTAGTTATAGAAGTGGCCAAAACCGCCGCCGAGGAACGGGGCCGCGCCCTGTAACCAGAACAGCCAGTTCAGGGTTTCCGTTCGTCCTGCCGGATCTTTTGGCAGGAAGTGACCAAATTTCTCGGCCAGATAGAGCAGGATATTGCCGGATTCAAAGACGCGCGTCGGCGGGGTGGTGGAGTGGTCACGCAGCGCCGGGATCTTCGAGTTCGGGTTCACGTCGACAAAACCGCTGGAGAACTGATCGCCCTCACCGATGCGGATTAACCATGCGTCGTATTCCGCGCCCGTCACGCCCAGCGCCAGCAGCTCTTCCAGCATGATGGTAACTTTCTGTCCATTCGGCGTACCGAGAGAGTACAGCTGGAGCGGGTGCTCGCCCACGGGCAGCTCTTTCTCGTGCGTAGCGCCCGAGACGGGACGGTTGATATTGGCGAACGCGCCGCCGTTATTCTGTTTCCATTCCCACACTTTCGGTGGCTGATAGGTGTTATTTGACATGTTGGCCTGCCTTTTTGGTGTTGTGTTGAGGCAGTGTAGCAGGAGATAGGGGAACCGTTTAACGATGCGAGCGTAATGGGCAGGGCGAGTGTATGATAACGCCACCTCTGTCAGTTAATTACAACGTGCAGACGACGACAACCCCACAAAAAAATTGCCGCCTGCCTGTTTTAGGTTGGACACATGCGTAAAGGAACGTTAAGCAGTGACGCACCCTTCGGGACGTTATTAGGTTATGCGCCGGGTGGCGTGGCGATTTACTCTTCAAATTACGGCAGTCTCGATCCGCGTCACTACCCGGAAGACGCGGAATTCCGCAGCTATATCGGCAACGAATACATGGGCCATAAATGGCAGTGCGTTGAGTTTGCGCGCCGTTTCCTGTTTCTCAACCACGGGTTTGTCTTTACCGACGTCGGGATGGCGTGGGAGATCTTCTCCCTGCGTTTTTTACGCCAGGTGGTGAATGACAACATCCTGCCGCTACAGGCCTTTGCTAATGGCTCAAAACGCGCGCCGCAGGCCGGTGCGCTGCTCATCTGGCAAAAGGGCGGTGAGTTTCAAGAGACCGGACACGTGGCCGTCATCACCCAGTTGCTGGACGACAAAGTGCGCATTGCCGAGCAGAACGTTATTCACTCTCCGCTGCCGATGGGGCAGCAGTGGACGCGCGAGCTGCGTCTGAGCGTTGAGAACGGTTGCTATACGCTTCATGATTCGTTCAGCGATACCGAGATCCTTGGCTGGATGATCCAGACGGAGGAGACGGAACACAGTATTCCTCAGCCGGAGATCGACGGTGAGCTGCTGAAAATCAGCGGCGCGCGGTTGAAGAACAACCGTCAGTTCGACGGAAAATGGCTCAATGAAAACGACGCCCTGCAACAGGCGTACGTTCGCGCGAACGGCCACGTTATTAACAACGATCCCTGCCAGTACTTCACCATTACCGAAAGTGCCGAGCAGGAGCTGATCAAAGCCACCAACGAACTGCACCTGATGTACCTTCATGCCACCGACAAGGTGCTGAAAGACGACAGCTTACTCGCGCTTTTCGACATCCCGAAAATTCTCTGGCCGCGTCTGCGCCTCTCGTGGCAGTGGCGTCGTCACCATATGATCACCGGTCGTATGGATTTCTGCATGGATGAGCGCGGCATTAAGGTTTACGAGTACAACGCGGACTCCGCCTCCTGCCATACCGAGGGCGGGCTGATTCTTGAAGAGTGGGTGAAAAACGGCTATCGCGGCACCGGCCACAATCCGGCGGAAGGCTTGCTGGAGGAGCTGACCGGCGCCTGGAAGCACAGCCACGCGCGGCCGTTCGTCCATATCATGCAGGACAACGATATCGAAGAGGATTACCACGCGCTCTTTATTCAGCGCTCGCTGATCCAGGCCGGGTTTGAAACCAAAATCCTGCATGGACTGGGCGCGCTGAGCTGGGATGCCGCCGGGCAACTGATTGATGATGAAGGCCGTCACGTCAACTGCGTATGGAAAACCTGGGCGTGGGAAACGGCGATCGAGCAGATCCGCGAGGTGAGCGAAACCGAGTACGCCGCCGTGCCCATCCGTACCGGTCACCCGCAAGGTGAAGTGCGCCTGATTGACGTCCTGCTGCGCCCGGAAGTGCTGGTCTTTGAACCGCTGTGGACGGTGATCCCAGGTAACAAGGCGATCCTGCCGGTGCTGTGGCAGCTGTTCCCGAACCACCGTTACCTGCTGGATACCGATTTTGAGGTGAATGCGCTGCTGAAACGGACAGGCTATGCCGTTAAACCGATAGCCGGACGCTGCGGGAGCAATATCGATCTGATCGGCGCCCAGGATCAACTGCTGGACCAGTCCAGCGGCAAGTTTGTTGACCGCAAAAATATCTACCAGCAGCTATGGTGCCTGCCAAAGGTTGACGGCAGATACATACAGGTCTGCACCTTTACCGTGGGCGGAAACTATGGCGGAACCTGTCTGCGTGGGGATGACTCGCTGGTGGTGAAGAAAGAGAGCGATATTGAACCGCTGATTGTGGTGAAGGATAAATAACGTCTCCCTGTTATAAAAAAGCCCCCGCAGGGTATGCTGCGGGGGCTTTTTATTACTCTTCTTCCTCTTCCTGCTGCTCGCTGATCTTCAGATCAATTATGCGGCCGATCTGGTCATGATAGACCGTCAGCAGGTTGTACTGGCTCATCTCGGACATAATTTGCGGCGTGAGGTTAAAACTTTGGGCAAGCTCGTCATGGCGCAACATTTGCGGATGACGCCGCCTCACATGCGCGCGGCGGCGATTGTACTGATACCACAGGATCAGCAGCCAGCCGTTGAACGCGGCAATCAGCAGATAGACCAGTACTGTATTAAAAGAGGCGATAATCACGCTCCAGCGGTGATCGCTCTCCTCGGTTAACTGCATCCACAACCTGGCATACAGGAAAAACAGGAATCCTCCCCAGGCTATCAGCGTTAATGTGGCATCGAAAAGACGCGGTGCCAGCCGATGTTCAGTCAAAATTAACGTATTCTCGTTCATTGAATGCTCCCTTTTCCCCGGTCCGGACTGATCCAGCGCGCGCGGGCGCGTTTACGTTTAAGCATGACTTTCGGAAATGCCACGAGGGTGGTAAACAGGCCAATCATCCAGTACACCATCGGGAACCAAATCACCCAGAACAGCGAGCCTGCCACTTTCCGCTCGTAGCGCCGCTCGATATACAAACTGACGAGGAATTGCAGCAGGCACATCACCCCCAGCAGCAGCCCGGTAAACGCCGGGGGAAACAGACTCGCAACGGCCAGGTTCGCGGGAAGAGGGATAATATGGCTAAGAATGAACAACACCACGGTCGCTCCATAGGCAAACGCCCACAGCGTTGACAGCGCGTACTCGAGAAACAGGGGCCACATCCGATGATGCTCCCAGCGGGCCATTTTGCGCAGGTTAACCAGAAACACCTCTGCACCGCCCTGAGCCCAGCGCAGACGCTGTTTCCACAGCCCCTTGAGCGTCTCCGGCATCAGGATCCAGCACAGCGCCCGCGGCTCGAAAAAAATATCCCAGTGGCGCAGCTGAAGCTTCCAGCTTATGTCAATGTCCTCTGTGATCATATCCGGGCTCCAGTACCCGACATCCGCCAGCGCCTGTCGGCGAAAGGCGGCGATGACGCCGGAGACCGTAAAGACCCGGCCATAGATCCGCTGCGTTCGCTTGATAAGACCAATAATGGAAGAAAACTCGCCCACCTGAATACGACCAATCAGCGTTGAGCGCGTGCGAATACGCGGATTTCCGGTGACGGCCCCAACGTGGGGATACTTAATCAGCGGTGCCACCAGATACGCGGCCGTATCGCGATCGAGCAGGGCGTCGCCGTCAATGCAGACCAGCAGATCGCCCCGGGCCGCCGCCGCACCAGCCTTGAGCGCCACGGCTTTCCCCTGATTCTCCGCGAGATTAATCACCCGCAGGCGCGGCTGCTCCTGCGCCAGTTGATGCAGCACCTGCGCGGTATTGTCCGAAGAGCCGTCGTTGATGGCGATAACCTCAACATTCCAGTACCGCTGACCCAGCGCGGCGCTAATGGTCTCCCGTGCGTTGCGTTCCTCATTAAAGCAGGGAATAAGAATCGAGATTAACGGTTCACCGGCTAAGGCGGGCGCGGGTGTTGCGTTATCCCACGACCAGTGCCGTTCAAGCTGAAACCAGAAATAGAGGCCGCCGGTTACCCAGAGCACGGACATAAACAGCGGCCAGAAAAAGACAAAGTCCAGAATCAGTTCGCCGGTAAATAGCGCGGCTACGCCTAACGGCAACCCGAATACCAGACACAAAATAGAGAAGGCGATAATGCGATCAGTCATTGTCAGGATACCAGTACGAAGAAAATTCAGGCCTGATACGCGAAATATCAGGTTGGTTGTTGAGGAAGTCGTCGGGGTAATAACCGTAATTTTTGATGCCGTTCAGCTGGAGCACCTGCATCCACTCCACCAGACGTTCATCGGCTACGGCACGCTGCGGTTTCTGCGCCCAGTCCCTGGCCTGTAGCTCAAAAATCGTTTTATTCAGCGCGCCGGGGCGTGCGGCGACGGCGTTGACTAAACGCGTCAGCCAGGCATTGCTCTCTTCTGCCGGGACGGACTCCATCAGTGGCATTGCCATCGGCACCGTCCAGTCGTAGGCCGACAGAAAATCATCCAGATTTTGCGCAAACCACGCTTCGCTTTCGGGCTGCAGAATGGGGAGGGCGAAAATATTGCGGGCGGTCTTGATCTGCGGGCCACGGATGTCCTTCACCGTCTGGCTCAGGGCCTGGGTAAACCCGATAAGCTGCTGGCTTTTCTGGCGCGTCGTCTCCTGCCCGGCATCGTCAACGTCCGTCAGCACCGCGTCGTCATGGAACAAGATCCCGTTGAAGCTGGCATAGCGGGCCAGATCTTCATAGATCTCCGTCACCTGTTGGCGAACCTGTGGACTCCAGGGGGAGAGCCGGATGTAGGGCTCGGCGGCCACGGTCAACTCTCCCGTTTGACGATCCCGGCGCTGCACGCGCGGCAGGGCTGGACTGAGATCGAAAGAGAGGACCGGCATCCACGCAAAGACTTTCACTCCCGCGCGGGTTTGTAGCTGCCAGGCGACAAAATTAAAAAGATCGGCCCGGACCGGAAGACGACGGTTGGGGAAATAGAGCGCGCCGATCCTGCCGTCGCCCCGCGGATCCGAAAACGCCTGGAGAAACACATGGCTGATTTTCATGTCGTAGACCCGCTGGACGAGTTTGTTGATGTTTTTCGTCTGCTGGGCCGGATCGGGATCGTAGACATAATCGAGATCAACATGCATGACGCGCACCGGGTCAAACTCCTGAACGCGGCTAACCGTGTTGGCAAAGGTTTTTATCGACGGATTTCCGGCAATCAGCAGGCGCGGGATGTTGCCGAGGTCGCGCACGTTTGCCAGCCCGTCCTCCAGGGTAAAGGCCAGCTGATAGCCCTGTTTCTGGGCGATAGCGAGCGATGTACCGTTGGCAGCCCCATAGGGCCACACCCAGGCACGCGGCGCTTTTCCCGTCACCTGGGTGATTTTTTCGGTGACTTTCCGTACGTCTGCGGCGATCCGCTGGTTGAAGTGTTCATCGGTTTCGTAATGCCCCGTCGCGTTATCGAAAAACGGTTGGCGATAGCGGGTTCACGGCTTCCCTGCGGGTTGGCCGGGATGCCGTAATGCGAGGCCCAGGTATGCGAGCCAATTTCAACCAGCGGGGAGCGGCTTAACTCGCGCACCATGTCCCATGTCGCGAACCGATCGCGGGGCGTCATCAGACCGCCGAAGTTAACTTTTTGATTTGCCGGCGTATCCACCCAGCTGCCCACCGGCGCCCACAGCGCAGGAACGTTCCAGGCCTGAAGCAGGGGCCAAACGCGGGTGTAAAAACTGCTGTAGCCGTCGTCGAAGCTGAGCAAAACGGCTTTCGGCGGCAGCGCTTTTTTTCCTTCATGCGCATCCACAATGTCCTGCACGCTGATGGCGTGATAGCCGTTGTGCAAAAGCCAGCTTATCTGCTCGTTTAACGCGCTGGTGCGAACGGAGAGGTAGCGCTGATCGGCAGCATCATCTTCGACGTCGTGGTAGGCCAGGACCAGAAACTGATTCTCCGGCCAGGGTTTGCTGGCCTCCAGCTGCGGCCTCTTTTCAGGAGCCATAAAGGAGAGCGGCTGCGCGCAGAGACTCGCGCTGAGGCAGAGCCAGCCGATGACGATCAGGCTTACAGAAAAACGTGTATTCAGCATATTCATCCTTAAAAGCGTAAAGTCGCATCTAACGTGACGGAGAGATTGCTCTCGCGTTTGCCGTCGTAAGGGCGTTTATCCCAGTTCAGCATCACGCCAGTATCGACAACGTTGTTCCACTGAATGCGTTGCCCGTAACCCAGCAGGGTAATGGCGCCAGGCGACTGATTTTTCTGCCAGTAGCTGCCGCCGCCTGCCACGAACAGCTGGCTCCAGAGGGTTTCGTAGTGGCGGTACATCTCATGGTCAACGGACAGGGCTGCCGTCACGGACAGATCCCGTGCCGGGTTGTAATAGAGCGTATTCCGCAGGCTGTTATTACTGGCGGCGATCCCCGGTTCGAGATCCAGCGTCAGGGTCGGGGTCTGCCAGAGACGCTCTTTCCCAGAGAGGGTGTATTCCTGACGGCGGTTGTGGTCTGAGAAGCGGCTGACGGCGGCGTTGAACTGGTATTCACGTCGCTCGTTTTGATACCAGAGCACCCCACCTTCACCCCGGTTGGCGCTGATCCCATTGCGTAATGCCCGTAAGGGTGTCGCGCGTGATAAGCGCTCGAGGCTACCGCTGACCTGCCAGTTATCACTCAGGCTGTAGGTTGTTGAGAGCCGTGCACCCGGCCTGTTTGTGCCGTGATAGCGGTTGCTGGAGAGCTCGGCTTCGAGCGTGAGGTCACGTGGGCGCCACTCAACGCCGCCCAACAGGTGGCGGCTGATGCCTTTACCTTCGTCGAAATTCCCCTGTGCATAGCGGGCGCCAGCAAATAGCCGCCAGTTATCCGCCACGGGTGGGCCATAGAGCGTGGCGTCCCAGCTCATGTCGTGGCTACCGCTGACGGGGTTATCTGAGTGCAATCCTTTACCCGCGTTCAGACGCAGCTCTGACATATGGTGGACCGCTCTGAGCCTGTCCAGGCGGCGGGCGCTGCGATCGGCGGGGGCGCGAGCAATTACGTCATCAGCCAGTAAATCCATCTGGCGCCACTCCTGAAGGTCCATTGCGACGTAAGCCTGCTGTTTTTCAAGCTCCAGATTCGTGGGTTCGAGCGCCTCTGCTCGTTTAAGCTTTTGCTCGGCCGCGCGCGGCAGGCCCCTGGCCTGAAGCAGGGCGGCATAATCAATCTGTAATCCCTGATTTCCCGGCGCCGTTGACGCCAGACGATACGACAGCTTTTCGGCTTCCGACAGGGCGTTGGTCGCCAGCAAATAGTTAAGTTTGAGTGACTGACCGGTGAGCCACCTATCGTTCGGCTGAGCGGTCGGGGATCCGAAATCGTAGCGGGTCCAGGGAACGCTGCGGGTCTCGCGCTCAACGTAGCGGCGGGCGGTTTGATACTGACCCGTATCCAGCCAGGCGTAGAAAAGCGCATGCACCTCATCCTGCGGATCGGAGGCGTAGTGTGGATAGCGTTGCACAAGCGAGAAGGCGGCGACGGCATTTTTCTCCTGCAAATATGCAGAGATCACCCAGCCGATGGCCCAGTCCGGCACCGGATGCTGGGCGGCCGTCAGCGACTCGTATTCGCTAATGACCTGCCGGTAATCACCCTTCGCATACAGGGCGCCAAGCCGATCGATACGGGCAAGGATGACGTCTTCAGCCGCCTGCGGTTCGTTTTGCCAGCGGGAAAGCAGGGCGTGATAGCGATCTAATGCGTTTTGTGCCAGCCGCAGGCGCTCTTTCTCCGTTCTGCCAGGCACATCCGCCAGGCGTACCCTTTCAGCCGCGGCGTTACGCTCAAGGCGGCGGCGCTCCGCGGGAGACATCGCCGCGCTTTGCGACAGCCAGAGTGCGGGCGTGCTTCCCCGGTTATCCGTTAACGCATCGATCGTCTCGCGAAGAAGGGCGTTATTCCCTGGTGCGGCGTTTAGCGCGCGCATGTCCGCCAGCAGCCGGTCCGCGTTTTTTCCCTGGCGCATCCAGACATAGGAGAGCGTCTCAAGGTGCGCGGGAGAAGGATCGTCCTTAACCAACTGCCGGGCTTTCGAAAGCGCGAGGCGATCTCTGCGGGCATCGGCCAGGGTCTTAATATAGCCGATGCGGTAATCGTCGTTATCCGGCGCAAGGCTGAGCGCCTCTTTCCACAGCGATAAGGCGGATGGCCAGGCTTTTTGGTTTCTTCTGGACTGGGCGACAGCAGCGATGGCGCGAGCGGGCAGCGGCATATAAATACCATAACGCTGCCAGACTCGAATAACCTCATCATCGCGTCCTGCCCAGGAGGCTACCTGTAACCAGTCCGCAACCTGTCCAGTTGTTAAAGCATGCTGTTGCTCATAGCGCTGTAGGTAATCAAGAAACAGAGCGTAATTACCGTTACGTGCCTGTTGTATCTGATGCTCATAAACGGATTCATCAGCCTGAACCAGAACAGGAAAGAGTAAAAGCAGGAACAATAATATTGTGGTGCGATAAAAGAATAACGTAGTGAAGCTAAGCGATCTTTCCATATCTATTTGCCATTTGTTTATCGTGAATCCATTGCATAACACGGCCGCCTTTTAACTCTGCGTTAAAGGGCATAAAGGAGAACATTAAATCTGAATGATGCTACGTTATGGGGTACTTACTTAAAGGTAATTATGCGCCCTCATCTCAGTGGTCTGATTGGGCTTAATGTACACCCGATGTGTTGGGGGATAAATAAGTTGAAAAGCGGCTGGGAGGTTTTGAGATAATTCTGGAAGAAGTAAGTTTTTTAGATAATTCAGTGCAGGATTGTTCTTTTTAACTGATTGATATTAAATGCTTTTTCTTTTGCTGTTTGCAGTTTTTTTATATTTGAAATGAAGTTCTGCTGAGTTAATTAAAGTACTTTCTGGCGCATGTTTGGGAAGTTTCATGACAAAAATTCTTAATGTTCAGAGAAGTGACTTTTCTGAAATTCTTTTTTATTTATAATTAACGACAGGCATTGAGTGATAGTCTACAAAAAGTCTAGCTCACCAATGTCATATTGAGGGATGATCAAAGCCAGAAAACATTTGCCGTTAATGTAAAGCGCTATAAACGAAAGCGTCCTTGTTTCTTAAGAGGCGGGCTTGCTTTAATCTAAAAGGGATGATTAGTGGCGACTTCAATAGTGTTAGTGACTCAGGATTGTTTCCTTGTCAGGGGGATGCGGCTATTTTTCCCGGATATAATTTGCCTCTGTTCGATAGACAGAAACATATTTGATACCGACGCAAATGAATATACTGTACTGATTGATAGCCGTACGCCGCTCCGTTTATATGATTACCTGATACGCCATCCGGCCAGAACGAGAAAAACCATCTGCTGCGTTATGCTGGATATGCGCCCTCGAGAGGAGGATCTGCACAGTATGAAGCTGTTTATGAACACGTCGCTTACGCCTCCGGATATGGCGTCGTTATTCAATCTGGTGCTTGATATGAAAGGCTGGCGTCTGACAACCAAATGGCTGCTTAACTTACGGCTGAGTAGACATGAAGCGATAATGCTCCGGTTGCTGAAGGCAGGGAGGTCAATGGAAGAGATTGCAGATAAGCTGAATATGTCGGTTAAAAGCCTCTATCGCAAGCGAACGGCGCTATCGGAGCGGTTAGGGGCAGGGAACTTCAACGAGGCGTGTTTGTTTATCTTTAAAAACAAACTGCTGGACGCGGCTGGGAACGATCCCTAGCTTCGTCAGAAGCCAAAAGCACAAACCCGCCACGAGGGCGGGTTCTTTTAATGGAAATAATTCAGAACGACCAGCGCAGATTGGCGTTAACAGAGTTGACGCGGGTATCCGCACCATATTGTCCCTGATAACCCACATCCAGCGTCGCAGCACGCGACAGCTGTACGCTCACGCCGATATCACCCACCATTACGTCCTCATCCACGGCTTGCCCCTGAGTAATGAACGCGTCGCTGCCCGCAAACGCCATGCGCGAAGAGGTATTTTTATCGCCATAAGCGTGCTGCCATCCCAGCGAACCGTAGAGGTTAACGTTCTTCGGCAGCTCGGTCACACCGCGCACCCCGAGTGTGGAATAGAAGGTGTTCATCGTTTCGTTACGGACGCTCAGCGCAGCGGCACCGCCGTCTTCCCTGAAGCTGTCGGTATGCAGCCGGATGTACGATAAATTGACGAACGGCTCAATATTCCTGTCTGGCTGGCCGAAACGGTAGCCCGCTTCGGTAAACGCCAGCAGCGAGTTAGCGTCGTAATCTGACTTCAGCCGATCCGAGAAGCCGCTGAAATCAACATTGCGCTCGCCCTCGATCTTGTGCCAGGTGTAACCCAGCGCGCCGCGAAGGGAGAACGCATCCTGTTGACCCGCCGCATACAGGCCAAGGTGATAGTTGTCGGTATCCGTTGAGGAGCGACGGCTGTCGACGTCGTAATCACCCCGGCTGTAGCCGAAGTAGCCGCCGACACGCACGTTATGATCCGCCAGCTTGCGATCTGCCCCCAGCAGGAAGCCGGTGGTGTTGCCGTCCAGCTTGCCCACGTTTCCGTCGCCGCTGTTTCGGCTCCAGGAGCTGAAGGTCTGGCCCCAGACGCCATTGTTTTGCGGCTCCGGCTGCTGCACCAGCGACATGGCTAACGGTGGGATCGGCAGGCTGTCGTTATCAAACGCGCGCTGCATACGCTGGTTTAACACGTTAAACACCTGCGTGCTGCCAGCGATCAGGTTGGACTGCATTGATGGATAAACTTCGCCAGACAGCTGGTTGAACGCCTCGCGCGCTTCCGGCGCGCTCAGCACCAGCAGCGAGTTATACAGCGCCAGCGACGGGCCGCTTTGCGTCAGCGTGGAGAGCGCGCCAGCGGTATTCCACTGGTTGCTGCTTTGGGCCACGGTCTGGAAAATGCCCGGCTTGCCGCTGCCCGGGTTTTCTCCACCCGGGTTCTCACCACCCGGGTTTTCGCCGCCCGGGTTCTCGCCTCCGGGATTTTCACCGCCCGGGTTCTCGCCTCCGGGATTCTCACCGCCCGGGTTCTCGCCCCCAGGATTTTCGCCTCCGGTCTCTTTCTGCGCGATGGTCAGATCGACGGCGTTGGTGCTTTGCTCAAGCGCCACGTCCAGGAAGGCGGATTTGGAAATCGCTCCTGCGAACTCACCGTCAATTCCCCCGTCGGAGGTCAAAATGCGGTAGCTTTGGCCCGTTTTATAGCTGGTTTGCGGATCCAGCGCGGTGACCTGTACCTTAGCCCGATCGCTGATGGTGGTTTTGCCCGATACCAGTAGCTGGTCGCTGCTGCCATCGCCCGCGATATCCACGTCATAGAAGGATTCGCCGATAAAGTTCAGATAGCGTTTCAGCGTCAACGTACCGATATTGCCGTCGCCAGGCGAGATATGCCCGCCAGACAGGATCTCGGTCTGGCCCAGCGTGCCGTTGCCGCCCAGCGTGCCGCCGGACTTGATTGACGCGGCGCTGCTGTAACCGACCCCGTCGCTGACGTCTGAACCCGCCGTCGCGTTGAGGATCAGCGTACCGCCGTTCTCGGCGCTAAGCGTCTGAACATCAAAAATATCGTCTTCTGGCTGGGTATTAATATTGCTGGCAATGATAACTTTACCGCCCCGCGCGGTTACGTTCGCCTTGAGTGCGGAAAGATCGCCGTTCAGCGTCGTTTGCCCGGAGGTGTTGATCACATCACCTTCACCGCTCATCGTGTTGCTGAAGATGTAATTTCCGTCGGTATGGTTGAAGTAGACATAGCTGCCGAACAGTCCGCCACGCAGGCTGATTGCCGTCTTCGCATCGAGGGTACCTGCGCCGCCCGCCGTGCCAGGCGTTGGCTCAGTTAAACCCGTGCCGGTGTCCATATTGCCGCGGCTGCCGATGATGAGCGCACCCCGGTTCGAGCCGGAACCCGATGTCCCCACGATCAGCGCATTGCTGCCAGCGGAAAATGAACCGCCGTCAATCACAGACAGCACGCCATTGCCGTAATCGCCCACGCTCACGCTGCTGCCGCTGGTAAAGCGCGAGTCCTTGCCCGCAATAACCAATTCGGCGGTTTTCCCTGCGCCGGAGACGCCCGCCACCTGCACGCCGCCAACGTTAACCGCTCCGCCGTTCAGTACGTCCAGGTCGCCATAAAGCGTCAACGTACGGCCAACGTTCCACTGTGAGCCACTCCCCGTGACGGTGGCTTTCGGGCTCAGCGTGTCGGTTTCACCCGGTCCGGTACCATTCCCGATGCGCGCATCGTAGGCGGTATTGAGCGCCGCGCCGTCCTCAATTGCCAGCGTGGAGCGTGCGCCCAGATCGGTGCCTACGCTCAGAAAATTACTGGTCACGCGAGAGCCGGCACCCGTGGCGATAAGGTGGCTGTCGTAGCCCCGGGTGGTGCCGACAACGATCTCCTTTGCGCTCGCCAGCGCGCCCTCTTCGACTCGCAGGGTGCCGAGGCCAAGATTCAGGTCGCCGCGCAGGACGTACCGATCGTTCACCGCGTTAAGCTCAGCGTCTGGCCCACGGACCGTGACAACGCTTTCATAAATTTTGCCGTCGAACAACCGACCGATATTGATGTTATAGGCGGTGATTTTGCCATTATCGATCAGCAGGTTTCCGCGTTGATTACGTCCAACATAAACATCTCCGGTGTAACCCAGCGTTTCGGTAATACGCGAGTCGCCATCAAAAAAGGCATCGGCTGCACGCGCGATATCGGCAGGTAAAAACAGTAACAGCGGCGCGGAAAATAGAGCGAGGTAAAGTCTGGAAAGCGGCGTCTTAACCGCTAAAGCATGCGATGTAGAGTTATTCACGGGCTATCTCCGTACTCATTAGCGTGATGTCTGGAAAATCGTTTTTATGAAAACTCAGATACGTCAGAAAATGTAAAAGGCGTTATTTATGTACGCCTTTTGATGCGGCGTTAATTATTTATGTGTGACAACAGGTGTACAGGTTGGCGCGCTTAGCGTCGGTGCGGATCCTAAAATCCCCGGCATCATCATTGATGAACAATCGAAAATACGCCCTTTTTCTGTCGTGGCGCGATAAGACAGTTTTTGTCCTCCCAGTGCGTCCGGCTGGGCGCCATTAACGTTGGTCACGGTTATTTCATCCGATGAGCCCAGTCCCAGCATTTTAGCGGTCTCCGCTTGCAGGAGTGGAATAGCCTGATCGGTTTTCAACGTGGAACAACCGGCTAGCATCAACGTAACGGTTAAAACGATTAGTGGTTTTTTCATAAATTATCCTTGATATCCAACCAGTTAATTTCACTGATTGTATTTATGTTTTCTTTTACCCAAATCAGCGAATAATATATTTCTCTTTCCTAATCGAAAAAACCCTCCTAAAGTAGGGTGGGTAGATAATAATTCATCTGTACTCTAAGATATGCGAAGGTAAAAGGAGGCTCCTTTGGGACAGAATTATGCGTTAGTCGTTGATGACCATCCATTGGTAGCAAGCGGCATCGCCAATTTTCTGATTACACATTGCCAGTTTAAACAGGCGTGTGTGGTGACGAATGAGGATGATTGCTACCGCCAAATTAGGGATCATGGCCCGCCACGTTTGCTGGTAATCGATTTTTGGCTCTCTTCCGGAACGGCCCTGAAATTACTCAAAGAAGTAAAACAACTTTACCCACAGGTACGACTCCTGGTGGTCAGCGGGGATGACAATAATGACATCTGGCGCAAAGTTAATGCCGCCGGGGGCCACGGTTTTGTATTGAAAAGCGAGCCACCTGAGATGTTCTCGCGGGCCGTTTTCGCACTCACTGATAATCAGACCTGGTTTCCTGAGGGAAACGAAATTTCCGTTAAGGCAAATAATGAGAAGTTAAGTAAATTTAACTTAACGCCGCGACAAATAGACGTATTAAATATGATTATGCGCGGCCTGCCAAATAAACGAATCGCCGCGCAGCTTTCAATTTCTGAGCCCACGGTCAAAGAACACATCAGCAATATATTGAAAAAGATAGGTGTTAACAGCCGGGTCGAAGCCATCACGCTTCTGCACGGCAAGCAGGAACCGTCGGAATGAGGTTTTTCCAGAGCTTACAAAACGAAGGTATCTCTGCTCCGGCGCAGATCCGTTTGCTAAACAACACCTTTCTGCGGCTGGTATTTAGCTTTAGTGCTGTGCCCTTTGTGGGTATTCCTTTCGCCATCTGGATTTATATGCTTGGGGACGACCTCGGCCCAACGATTATCTGGATAATTATTTATCTGCTATGTGCCGTGGCGATAAGACTATTGCACCGACGCTATCAGCGTGAAGCGAAAGAAAACGGTGATAGGGACGTCCTGCGACGCTGGCTTCCGCGTATTAATAATATCGCCTTTATTCACGGGCTGGGCATTTCTTCGCTCTATTTAATTACTCCACAGACGCAGAATTTTGACTTTTTCCTGTTACTTAATATCAGCATCGCCGCTATCGTCGCCGCCAATGCGACGCATCTGACGCCGGTCATCAGCACCTTTACGCGCTTTTTCTTCGCCTCCTGGGGGGTGCTGAACCTCGGTATTATCTGGCGGCTGGATGAGTTGATGTTCATCGTGCTCATGCTGAATCTGCTTTACGGCTTCGCAATTTACCGCCATGCGTTAACTTCCCATGCGTTCTTTATTCAGCAGGCACTGCTTGAGGAAAAAAGCTCACGCCTGGCGGAACAGTTTCGTCAGGCCAAAGAGGACGCGGAGCAGGCACTGCTGGATAAAAATCAGTTTCTGACCACCGCCAGCCACGATCTGCGCCAGCCCGTACACGCTATGGGCTTTCTGATCGAAGCCATCCTCCACCGAAACCGGGACGACAGCCTGACGCCACAGCTTCTTGACCTGCAGCAGAGCGTTCGCTCGGTACATTTAATGCTTAACTCTCTGCTCGATCTCAGCAAAATAGAATCCGGGAATGTCCTCTCTGTCCCGACCAAAGTGGATATCGGTGCTCTGCTCGACTCGGTCATCACGCTGTTTCGCGAAGAGGCCAACAGCCGCGCGCTTAGGCTGTGCATCCGGCGGCCTAAACGCCGTATCTACGTGATGGGCGATTCGCTGCTGGTGCGACAGTCCCTGATTAACCTGATTCAAAACGCCCTTCGTTACACGCTCCAGGGCGGGGTGCTGGTCGCCATCCGACCGCGCGGTGACGAGTGTATGGTGGAGGTGTGGGACACGGGAGTCGGTATCGCCGATGAAGAGAAGGGCAAAATCTTCTCACCTTACTACCGCCCCGAGCTGGCATGGAAGATCGACAGCGCCGGACACGGGCTGGGACTGGCCGTAGTGGCCCGTTGTGCCAAGCTGATGAAGGTGAAATACGGGATGCAATCCATTGAAGGTAAAGGCTCACGCTTCTGGATGCGCTTCACCCAATATGCTGGCGAAGATAGCGCCCTGGATATCCCGCCCGCCGCTGACAACACCGCCACGCCGGTACGCTATGCGCCCCTGCACGGTTCCTGCCTGGTCGTCGATGACGACCCGCTGGTGACGTCTGCCTGGGAGAGCCTGATGAGCGTCTGGGGAATCGATGTACGCTGTGCGGCCTCCGCTGAAGAAGCGTTTGCCATCATCGACGACGGCTTTACGCCGTTCGCCGTGCTGTGCGACCAGCGTCTGCGATCCGGCGAAAGCGGCTTCGATATCCTGAAAGCGCTTTTTGACCGTCTGCCGGATATGAGCGGCGCGATAGTCAGTGGCGAATTTAATTCACCGGTTCTGCTGGAGGCGGAGCAGGAAGGGTATCTGGTGCTGCGCAAGCCTCTTGAGCCGGCTAATCTGCATGCGCTGCTGACGCAGTGGTCGGGGAGTCGTTAAGGGAATGCAGAAGTAGTGATTCTGGCGGGCTCAGAATGCAAAAACGGACCTCCGTGGAGGTCCGTTAATATAAATTTTGGTGCCCGGACTCGGGAACATATCCACGATTAACATGCTGTTTATTATTGGTTTTGTTGATATTTCTCGCAAACAGCGCCCCCACGAAGGCCCCATAAAAATTCACTTTGGTTTTGTGAGGGTTATCACGAAAAATCATTATTTAGCGAATTAGGCTTCGTTATGTGTGGAGTCAGGTCCACACATAACGGTCTGAGGTCCACATATAGTGGATGGAACTCCACACATAACGCCCGGAACTCCACGCATAGCGGCGCTAAAAAATCCATGCTGCATTGCGCAGGCAAACTCTATCCCCCTTCGCATTGAACATCTTTCAAACTTACATTTGATATGTTGGAATAACGGTTTTTGAGATAATTAGAAACGGTGCTCTTTCTAATCTGTGGATGATATTAATATTTTTGCTATACTTTTGAGATATCTCCATACACCAGTTGAGATAACTAAACATCATGGCTCAATTCAATCACTTTGAACTCTCCCTTCTGAACCCCAGCTTTGACTCCCCTTTGGTCGACGCGTTGACGGAGCTGGAGCTACTCCGGCACCTGCGGCTGGAAACCGACGTTCATCCTATCCTGTTTGCGCAGTTGAAGGCCGTATTCCACATGCTGGAGAGTCTTGGTTCTGCAAGAATTGAGGGAAACCACACCACGCTTGCCGACTATGTTGAAAGCAAGGTTGAAGGAACGCAGAGTTCGACGGATCAGCTCAAAGAAATCAACAATATTGAAGCCGCGATGGAGTACATCGACGGATATCTGAGCAACGGCGATGAGATAACGGAATATTTTATCCGCGAGTTGCATAGTCTGGCGGTAGCCGGATTGCAACAGGAAGGCGACAGAACGCCCGGTGCATATCGGCAACATAACGTCAGCATCGCTCAGTCTGACCATTTGCCGCCGGACCACATCCGCGTCCCTGATTATATGGCGGAACTGACCTCCTTTATTAACCGCGCCGATAAGCCAAAGTATGACTTGATGAAGATTGCGCTGGTACATCATCGTTTCGGCTGGATACATCCCTTTGGCAACGGTAATGGCAGAACGGTCAGATTGCTGACCTATGCGTTGCTTATCAAGTATGGTTTTAACGTTCAGACAGGTGGTCGGGTTCTCAATCCGACAGCCGTATTCTGTAACGATCGGGAACGCTATTACGCCATGCTTTCGTTAGCCGATAAGGGAACAGAGCAGGGGCTGGAAGAATGGTGCTTATATGTGCTTTCGGGGATCTCCTCTGAGCTGAAGAAAGTCGATCAACTGACGAACCACGCTTTCCTGAGCGAAAAGATCCTGTATCCGGCCATCGATTTTTCGTCGGAAAGAGGGTTGATAAATCCGCTGGAATCAAAGGTTCTGAAACGTGCGGTTGAACTGGGGACGATAAAAGCGGGCGATCTACGTGCTGTGTTGCCTGATCTGAAACCGACGCAGGTGACTTACCAGCTTGGTAAACTAATTGAACGGGGACTGCTCCAGCCTGTAGAAGAAGGGGCGCGTACCTATACGGCGAAATTTTCTAATTCGTATCTGATACGTGGAGTGATTAAGGTTCTGCGGGAAGAAGGGTTTATTCCTGATTTGTGATATCAAAAATATATTAGTGGATTATTTACACTTTTATATGGTTATTTTTGATGAAACATAGCAGCTATTAATATAGCTGCTATACATCTGATTTTTTTTGGGGAAAATTTAACTTTAATTAGAAGCTTCATTTGCCATAGTTGAGTTGACCCCGAGTGATTCTTTTGTTTTAACGTCATTTATTAGTTTGTTCATATAGCTAATATCAAGAAAATGGCCCTGTGCAAATGAACTGAAAATTGAAAAAATAAATGAAATAAATCCTTGAGGGTATATACGGTCATCAACAATAAGCTTAGTAAATGTTACTAAACGTTCCTCTGCGGTACGTCCATCGGAAGCATTAACGACACCTTGGCAACAAGTATTGAATAATACAATTATAGCGTTATCCAGAGATAATGGTCTTCTTTTCTTATAATGGTTGATATAAACAGAAAATAATGGCAAAGAGACAGCATGAGTAAACAATGAACATAAGCTATTAAAGTTATTAAATGGATTGGCGTGTATTTGAAATATTTTAGTCACTAAAGTGACATGTTGTTCATCATCTGAATTTGCCAATGCAATACAATCCTTGTAGCTTATATACATAGGAAGATAAGTTTCTACATGACATTGGAAATTTTTTAACCTTATAGGTAGCGGTAGATGCTCTAAGAGATGGGATGTAAACACTATCGAATTTACTATCTTTATTTCAGAGTCTAAAGACTTTGTCAGGGCACTAAAGGAGTCATCAATAATAAAATATGGTGTTTTTGTGAACAGAACATATTTCATTGTAGAATAGACAGATGCGTCTAAAAACTCTTTTACATTTAATAAAGTATCTGGCGTATCCGCTACCGGAACTGAGTGAACTTCGCAGTAGTCAACTAAGTTATTCAGGGAGTCACGAATGGATGCTGTTGAACTTTGAATGTCTTCTGCCGTTATCCTAAAAAGATGATCATCGCGCACACCGATAGATAGATAAGAAGGATTTTCAACTTCAGTTAACCAATTATCAATGCAAGTTTTAGTCTCATTTGTGATTATTAGTTTGGATCTACTTTTGCGTAATGTTATGTCTGAATGCGTTAAAGCGAAATAAATGATACCATGAATATCAGTAATAAATTGTTCTGGATGATCGACTTCACCCTCGGGTAATGATAAAGATTTATTGACTCTCTGAGAGGTTAGTAGCTTCAAAATAGATTTTACAGGTTTTCCTTTTTCAAGTTCATTAGCTTTAAGATATAAAGGCACATTCTGACAATTGATAATATGTTCTTCTCTTGATTGATGATCATATTGCGAAAATTCGTCTTTTATTTTTTGAAACATTAACTCTGGGTCTGAAGGAACTTCTATCTTTTTTATCGGGAAGTTAATGTCTGGTTTTTCAGAGACAATATTTAGTGCATATCTGAAAATAACATGATAAGGATTTAATTCTTCTATTATTTTTACTCTATCCATGACATAAACATCTTCCTCATTTATAGCTAAATTAGCAAGAAGATCTCCATATTCAGTGTGAGCAGATAATAAGGCACCTTGTTCTTTATCAGGTGTTATATCAAGAATAACTTTCTCTTCTTCCACTCCATTACGGATCAGTTTTATAGCTCTTATAACTTTATCTGGATATTGCGTGTTTAATTCATTAGCTTTTTTAGCTTGATAACCTGTTAAAGATGAAAAATGTGTTTGTAAAAGAATAGATGCAAATTTTTGTGGCGAGCTAATAAATTTCTCTGAAATTATTTTTTCTGAAAAATGAGGATCTACTTTATTTGAGATAAGTCTCAATAATGACAAGGTATGAGTATCGAAAGATGAGAAAACAGTTTTCGGTATTCTTTCTAGAATAGTAATGGCTGTAGCTGGAGCAGTTTTTAAGGTACAACGAATCAGTAGAAGCCAAGGGTATGAATTATCATCATTTTTCTTAATAGCCTCTTCTAGGGCTATTATTGCCTGAGGCCAACTGTTATATGCAATATCTATTCTGGCCTGAAGGAGCCATGTGTAGTGATCCCATAATGTTTTATCTATCCTGCTCAGGCATTCTGTTAATGTAGTTAGCTTTTCTGCACGAATAAGTGACTCAAAATAGGCTATAACTAAGCGTGACGGCCATAAATTTTCAGGTAAACGAGGTTCGAGAAGATCACAGCTCTCTTTAGCAAGATCTAACCAGAGTAGATCATCACATAAATTAACTAAGCCATTGCCGGAAAGAGATGTTTTATCTTTATGTGCTAATGGAATGAAAATAGCAAGATCTTCTTTGATTCTATTTTTATTAATGTGATCATTACTATCATTTAATAATAGTTTAGCTTTTAACGAGATAAGTTGATAGTTGAAAGGCAAGTTTTTAATATAATCATCTTGTTTTAAATCAGTATTTAGAATAAGTTGCTTTATATTTTCCTTAATATACGTTCCTTTTGCAGCGGCCTCTAATAATACAATCAGAGAGCCTGATGTTAACTCATCATCTTCTTTAATATCACGTAAAGTGAGAGGAGCTGTTTCATCGAAAGAGAATAGCATATCAACAAAGTCAGTAACAGATTGGTTAATGGCTGATATTTTATCCTTATATTTAGCTATTGTTTGAATAAGTTGATAATGATTTGCTTTAACAAGCATAACTAAATTACTTAAAGAATAAAGCAACCATTTGTTCTCTGGATATGCTTCTAAGAATGTGATTGTGTCATTTATGCAGCTAATTACTTGATCATAGACATCTTTATCCAGAGATAGTAAATCTATATTGTGATATTTTTCTGCAAGTTCCAGTACGGTAATATAATTAAGCAGAATAGAGTTTATAGGTGTTGGTACTCTTTCAACTAAGATCGTTGCAAAATTTTTTGCTGATATTTGATTTTTTACCCGGCTGGCACCTATAGATATTGCATAAAGTTCATCTACACTAACGAGAGGCTGGTTCTCATTCCAGAAATCGTTAATTTCATCTTCAGTTGCAAGGCACTGAAGATAAAACATGTGTGAGTATTTTTTCTTTGGAGACTGTGAGTATATGGCTATAGCATTTTCATGATTGTTATTTTTAAACTCTATAAGCATAATAACAGAAAAAACAACGTCTCTTAGTTTATCTGATAAATCATCTTCTTTGGCAAGAGTATACAGTTCATCAATTCCAGAGGTTAAAACATTTTCTGATGCAAGAATTGCTGTATTTAATACATCTACAAATTTTCTGGCGACAGGTGTGGCAGGTAATTTTTTTATAGCGTCTATAATGGTCTTGGCCGTGGCTATATCGCTGTTACGTATCTTTCTAAATATGTCCTCTGCAATAGGGAATAGGTTTTCGGGGGTAAGTTCTGATGGGTATGTTATTTTATTACCAAGGACAATGTCACCAGAACCGTAATGTGGAGAGCGCAATTCATTATTCATTTCTGATGACCTTACTTTTAGTTATTGATGATTTTATTACCATGCACGATATCACCGCTACCATGATGAGTACTAACATGGTTAATAGTCTGCGGTGCAGTTTTAATCTCCATTAATAGCCTCAATAACTCAGGATCGTTATCAATTCTGGTTTTTATTGCTTTTCCACTTAAATCATCATTTATGCCCAGTTGAGTAATTTTATCCGCCATTATTTGCGCAGTATTATCGTCAATCAGCCAGTTTCTAAGAGTATCTTTTAACCAGACCGCACTAATCGTTACGCCAGATTTTAATCCGTCATAAAGTAATCCCGACAAAATGGTACTTGTTAGAAAATCCATAGTCATTTCTCTTTCTCTATAGTTAATCATATAGATAACTATACATGAAGTGTATCTTCGAGTACCAGAGCCTGACCGTACAGAAAGTATGGATGAGATGAGTTCTTGCTGCTGCTAACTAAACGCGGTATCGTTTGCGAGCACCCGCAAATTCAGGTGCCGCGATTGGTCTCCTGAAGATATTCCTTACTGGCGACATATGACGCGCTTTATGTCGTTCATCCGACTACATCTCAATGGTGGGCCGGGCGGAGGCGTCGCAAAACGCGCCGGTGTCCAGTAAGGCCGGTAAGACCAACTCAGTTCGGTGCCACCACTCGTAAGGTTGGTCTCTGCGGTGGTGGTTAAAACAATCACTTATTGGAGGCTGCCATTATGGCTAAAATCCCCGCTCAAACAAATTCGTTACTTGCCGTCCCTTCAACGCTGTTACGGACTTCACCGTCCTCGCCAGCTACTGCGAAAAGTTCGCCTAAACCCTGATTGAAAGTAAAGATCTGACATTAAAAATGGCGCTTAGCGGCAGACTCAACGCTTGTCTAATGCTGCTCCAGCACACGCCGTTTGAACCTTTCCTTCCCCATCTTGTTGTAAGCCTGACCGTTGCTACCCTCTCGGCAAACGTCCCCAATTGGGCCTAAATACACAGAGCTTTGTCACCACAGCCTTGCCCTGACGCAGATGCTGGCGGAGCAGAGGTTTTCCTAAGAAACAGAGAAATTCCTTAACTGGCTGCTGTATGACCTGATCAACTACTTCGCGGCGGAAATGAAAGCCTCACGCTGACTACGTACCGCCGATGGTTAGAAGTTTATGATGGGGAGGCGGCATGATCATAATGCAACCAGACAGGTATTCCGCCGGTATTATTGCGGCACTGAAAAAGCGCGGAATGTCGCTTTCTGCCGTTTCTCGAAACTTAGGGCTGGCATCATCCACTCTGGTAAACGCGTTTACCCATAGCTTGCCCAAAGCTGAATGGCTGATCGCCGAAGCGCTAGGCGTTGTGCCAGAGCAAATCTAGCCCTTCCGTTACCGTAAGTCTGAAAATGACTAAATCGTCTCTCCCGATCTTCTAATGGCTTTGCTTTTAGACGATCGGGAGAAGACAAGCGAAACGCTGCAGTCCTGGCTCGTAAAATTCTTTTATAAAGAAAGAACCGTTTTTCCTTTCTTTACCATTGGTACTGGCATAGTTTCCCTCCTGCTCCATGCTGTTATTGATAGCGCTCAACGCTTCGCGACATGAATGAAGCGCCTGCTATCAGCGATTTGCTGTATGAAGCCGTGGGATATTACGCCGAAGCGCTATAAGCTCCGCGTTGTCTAAGAACAAAAGAGGGGAAGCATTGAACAACTGGACTAGTCAAAAAAGCAAAAACCCGCCTTTTGGGCGGGTTCTTTAAATAGTGGTGCCCGGACTCGGAATCGAACCAAGGACACGGGGATTTTCAATCCCTGAGTCAAAGTTAATAGTTTGTAAACAGGCGTATTTGCATACTGTAAAGAGTGTGCAAAATGAAAATACTTCCCGTTATTTCTCCCAAAGGTGGAGAAGGCAAATCCACGTTTGCTGCTTACCTTGCCGGTTTTCTTGCCGATGCCGGTCTGAACACCCTCCTTGTGGATGCAGACTATTCCCAGCCCACAGCCAGCAGTATCTTCGCGCTGGAGCATGAATCCCCTTTCGGTCTTTATGAATTGCTGATGCAGATGGTCAGTGACCATACGCAATGCATTTCGCAGACCGCCATAAAAAATCTCGATGTCATCTACTCTAACGACCCGGATGAACTGTTGCCGACCGCGATGCTCCACGCTGCAGACGGCCGTCTGCGCCTGCGTAACATACTTCAGCATCCTTTCTTTAACCGTTATGACGTCATTATTGTGGATTCGAAAGGCGCAACAGGCGTCATGACCGAACTTTCCCTCCTTTCCTCTACCGGTAATGTGATGGGCGTTGTTAAACCCACCCTTCCGGATGTCCGTGAATTTATCCGCGGCTCCCTTCATATGCTTACCCGCCTGAAAACCTATGAAAATTACGGTATCCGCCTTCCTGATATTTCCATTCTCGTCAACTGTATCGAAAACACTCTGCTTGACCGTGAAGCAATGGACGGTCTTGCCGCCATCATTAACGAAAAACATTACGACGCCTCTGCGCTGGGCAACCGTGACGTTTATCGTTTACTCAATACCCGTATCGAGGCGCTGGATATTTTCAAACTGGGACACGTCAAGCAGCAGCCCGTGCATCGTCTGGAATACAAAACGCGTCGCAAAGGTCCGGCCGCAGCGGTCACCATGCACGACCTCGCGTGTGAACTGTTCCCTGAGTGGCAGAGCCATTTCAGTGACGTTCTGACCCGGGAGGTGCGCCATGTCTGAGATAATGATGCCCTGCTCTTATGAGGCTGAGCAGGCTGTATTAGGCGGCCTGATGCTTGATAACGACCGGTGGGATGAGGTGATACTGCAAATCTCCCCGGAAGATTTGTTTTCCCGGCCGCACCGTATGGTCTTCCGCGTCATGGCCGAGCTGGCCGGAGAAGGGCTACCGCTCGATCTCATCACTATTACGGAACGGCTGGAGAACAGAGGCGACCTTGAACAGTGTGGCGGCTTTGCTTATCTGGCTGAAATGAGTAAAAACACGCCGTCTGCAGCCAATATCCTGGCTTACGCCGGGGTGGTGGCGGAGAAAAGCCGCCTGCGGCAGCTGATGACAGTGGGTAACAGTCTTCTTTCCGATGTGCAGGCCCCGAAAGCCAGCTCGGCCGGCATCCTTGAGTCGGCCGAAGGCAAGCTGTTTAACATTGCCGAACAGGGAGCCATGCAGCTTAACAGTGAGACCGGCGTTAACGAGGCGCTGGATAAACTGCTGACGCATCTGGAAAGCATGCCCGCCAGTGACGGCCTCACCGGGACACCGACCGGTTTCAGTGAACTGGACGCGATGACCTGTGGTCTCCAGCCCGGCGATCTGGCTCTGCTGGCCGCCCGTCCTTCCATGGGGAAAACGTCGCTGGCCATGGCCGCCTGCACCGCGGCCGTGGGCGCAAAACCTGACGATCACGTCTTTGTGTTCAGTCTTGAAATGCCCTCAGAGCAGCTGATGATGCGCCTGCTGGCGATGGAAGGCCGGGTAGAGCTGTCCCGGCTTCGCAGCGGCAACATGGATGATGAAGACTGGGCTCGCGTGTCAGCGGCTACCGGTCGCATTATTGAATGGAAAAACCGTCTGATCATTGATGATACCAGTTACCAGACCCCGGCCACACTGCGCGCCCGCGCCCGTCGCTATGTCCGCAAATACGGCAGACCCTCTCTCATCATGCTGGACTATCTGCAGCTTGTCCGCTCCCCCGAGCAGGAAAACCGCACGCAGGAAATAGCGGAAATTTCCCGCTCGCTTAAGGCGCTCGGTAAAGAGCTGGGCTGTCCGGTACTGGCGCTTTCCCAGCTCAACCGCCTTGTGGAGCAGCGGGCCGATAAACGCCCCAATAATGGTGACCTGCGTGACTCCGGTGCGCTGGAGCAGGATGCAGACCTCATCATGTTTATTTACCGGGATGAGGTTTATAACCCCGGCACCCCTGATGCCGGGGTGGCTGAGATCATTGTCGGCAAGCAGCGTCAGGGGCCAACCGGCACGGTAAAAGTCAAATTTGACGGGCGTTACACCCTCTTTTCGGAGTTTCAGGAAGGCAGCTATGACTTCGGTTACCGCAGCGGGAGGAAACAGGCATGAGCCGTAAAAGTTCTAATGTGGGGGCTGCCATGCTGCAGCCCGGACGCCAGTCGCAGGCGGCCGGCAATATCAGCGTCATGCCGGCGGCTGAAATGCCCATGGTCCTGACGCTCGACCAGTTAAGCCCGAATCCTGATAATCCGCGAACATCACGCAACCCGCGTTATGACGATATCAAGGCTTCCATCCGTTCGCGCGGGCTGGACACCGTACCCAAAGTCACCCGTGACCCGGATGGTGAGCCCGATATGTACATCTTCAGCGACGGGGGGAATACACGTTATCAGATCCTGTCAGAACTGTGGCTGGAGACCGGAGAAGACCGGTTTTTCCGCGTCCATGTGTTGTTCAAGCCGTGGCCGGGACGGCTGCAGTGTGTTATCGGCCATCTGGCAGAGAATGAAGTGCGCGGGGAGCTGAGCTTTATTGAAAAAGCGCAGGGGATCCATAAAGCCCGCTCTATATATGAAGAGCAGATGGGAAAGACGGTTTCGTTGCGTCAGTTGTCAGAGCTACTGACCCATGAAGGTTTGCCAGTCCATTACTCAACAGTCAGCCGTATGGAAGATGCGCTGAAATATCTTTATCCGTGGATCCCAGACCTGCTTGAGTCCGGGCTCGGCAGGCCGCAGATAACGGCGCTGCTGGCGCTCCGGCATGATGCGGAACGCGTGTGGGGTGAGTTTTGCCTGATTTCAGACACAGGCGACAAATCCTTCAGCGACGTTTTTGGCCAGTGTTGTGGCCGTTTCAACTCCCCGGAACTGTGGTCTCTGGAGATGTTTCGCGATGAATTTATTGGTGATTTACTGCAGGCATTACCCCATCCGGAACTGGACTATGACCGTTGGATGATGGAACTCGATCCTAAAGAACGCAACCGCAGACATCACTTTGGCGAGCCGGAGACGGTTGCCTTTCCCGCCGCAAACAAGCCTGTTAATGCTGATCACGCCCTGCATACCACAGGCTCAGATGAGAGTGAAGGCGTCCCGCTACCTGTCTCCAGTTCACGTCCTGAGGTCTCAGGAGGGGCTGTAACGCCCGTTCCGGGTAATGCGTCTTCTCCTACTGAAACACCGATTAATGAGCCCCCCCGGCATGAGGTTCAGCCAGATATGTACGGTGCGGCACCGGTTATTTCAGGTGAGAGCGGGGATGTTAGCGGGCTGGTTACCCTCTCCGATGGGTACGGAGAAGAGAATGGTGGAGAAGAGGACAATGGGGAGGATGGCCTGCTTTCTCTTTTAACACCAGAACCTGAAGTTGTCCTGCAGGATGACGCGCTGGTGACTCATGACAGCATCTGGCATGTGCCGGCCCATCAGGACGATATCGAACACCTGCAGAATACCGCTTTTCGTCTGGCCTGGGAGCTGGGTGAGGTCCTTGGCTGCGAAGATGAAATTCTTCCTCAACGCGACAATGACATGTCTGCCGGTTACGTCGGGGCAGGTGAGGTGTGTTCTGAAGCCGCCGCATTTCTGCTGGGCCTGACCGGCGAAGCGCCTGCGCTGCATCCTGCGGCAGGAGTGTGTGGTCTGCCGGAGCTTTTCACCGGCGGCCCGGGTGAAGGGGAAGCACCTGTCCTGACAGATGAAGATGCCCTGAAACTGCTGCGCCTGATGCGCGTTATGCGCCGTCTTCGGGAGCTGCAACGCGGTCTGACGTACGGGGAGGATAACAGTGATGAATAACTCACAGCGACAGTTGCGACTGCTGAATCTAGTCAGGAAACTGCTGAAGCTGGGCCGCAGCAACAGTAATGCCCATGAGGCAGGACTGGCCCTGCAGCGTGCCCAGAAGCTGATGGCCAGATACGGTATCAGCGAGCTTGACGCCGGTCTTACATCTGTGCGCGAAGCGTCTTCCCGCACGGCCCCTTGGGATGCTGAAAAAGTTCCGGAATGGATGGTGACCCTTGTCCGGGGCGTCTGTCATGCCTTTGGCTGCCGCGCTTATTACTCATGGCGTCAGACCTCTGCCGGGTATCGCCGTTCGGTAACCTTTTACGGATTCAGTGAAAAACCTGAGATAGCAGCCTATGCCTTTGATGTGCTGACGCGCCAGCTGAAAGATGCCACAAATTCTTATCTCAAAGCCCAGAGTAAGCGGCTGAAACTGGCCACACGCCGGGCGAGAGCGGAGCAGTTCCGTGACGGCTGGGTATGCGGGGTGCGTGAGGTGATATCGGCGACTGACATCAGCAGCGAAGAGCAGCAGGTGATGAGCCACTGGCTGGAAAGCCGCAGTATGAAAACAGTCACAACCCGTGAACTGAAAGCCTGTCGCGGGGCGGATACAGCACGTTATCAGGGGTATGAAGCCGGACAAAATGCCCGTCTTCATCAGGGTGTGAGCGGCCGGGGTCCGGCAGCCATTGGTTACCGTCAGGATTAAGGGGGAAGGATGAACAGTTTATCTCAGGCTGCCAACGGATTGCTGATGCAGCTGGTTATGGATCTGAGAAGTGGCTATCTGCGCCGCTGCGAATCGCTGGGACTGAACCGCGAGGAAATGCAGATGCTGCAGGGGCTCTCGCTCGAAGAGCTTCACTACCTTTCCGGCAGCGAAGTGTCGATCATCAGTGTGGGCATCAATCACGGCAATCTGGTGCGCATGCTACAACAGGCCCGGACTGAACAGAAACGACTCCAGCGTATCGATCGGGCGCTGGCGCTGGGCGGCTCCATTGAACTGATGGCCAATTACTTCGGGCTCTCCAGTACGGACGTGGCGGCCCGCCGTCGTATTGCCGGTATCGATGTCCGGCCGGGGCGCGGTAACGCACTGGGTGATGAGGAAAACGCCGCCCTGTGGCGTCAGTGGCAAAAGTCCGGCGTTGAAGATGCGGAAAGTGCTGACGGGCTGGACGTAATGATGCTGGCTGCAGAACAGATGAACGTCTCGCTGACGTCCGTCTGGCATGCGGTCCGTGGCTGGCACAAGACCCGGCAGCCTTCTCCGGCACGAACGCCGGTAAGGAAGACGGCATGAAATACAGGATGGTTGCGCCGGGCCTGCGGGCTCCCCATGGTACGCCGCCGCAATGCTGTCAGAAGGCGTTACGTCAGGTTCGCCGTTTCCGGCAGGGGGCGCGTAATTACACCCGGCTCGATGAGAAAGGCTGCGGTTACTACAAAATCGATCTCGGCCCGTTCTGGCGTCTGCTGAGTCGCAACGAAGGCCGGACATGGCTTCTTCTCAGCCACGAACGCTATAACAGCGCCATACGTAAATAGCAGCATGACAGCCTGTTTACCCTGCACCCGTACGCGGGTGCAGTACTAAGCATACTGACAGTTCAGAACGGCCGCGATGGCGGCCGAAAAGGAAAAATAATGAGTCTGCCTGCAGAAAGCCTGATTGCTTATACGCTGGATAAAATGAATGCCCGCCTTGAGGCGAGTCCCCGGCAGGATGATGGCAGGATACGTAACGGCCTGCTGTTTACCGGAAATGTGCAAGATTCCATTCCCCGCCGGCTGTTGCTCGACACGCGGTTGTCACCACTGGACAAGATGGGCTGGATGATGATCCGGCTGTATGCACAAAATAATGAGGGGGCGGTTTTCCCCAGCTATGACGAACTGCAGCTGCAGCTTGCCTCACCCGGAAAGGGGAAAGCCTCAAGGGAAACGGTAAGCCGCGTCCTGCTTATGCTGCGAATAACCGGCTGGCTCAGCCTCTGTAAACGTGTGCGGGATGATAAAGGGCGGGTGCGGGGGAATATCTATGCTCAGCACGATGAGCCCCTGACGTTCAGCGATGCGGAAATGCTCGACCCCCGCTTCCTTGATACGGTGGCGGATGCCTGCCTGAGTAAAAACCGGACTATCAGCCAGACCGCCCGCGAAGTGCTCGACGATATAAAAAACGACCCCACCATGCGCCATTATCGCAGCCATCTTGCGCTGATCGAATCGCGTCTGGACAGCCCACAGACGCCCAGCCAGATGTCGAAACATCATCACCGAATACCCTGTCCCGCACCGGGTTCGGAAACCGAACTCAGTCATAAACGGCCAGGAATCGTCGCTAAAAAACAGGGTTCGGATACCGAACTCAGTCCAGAAAGGCACAACAACTCACTGAGTTCGGAATCCGTACTGCCAGTAAAAACAGGCGGTTATGACCGGGTTCGGAAACCGAACCATTACGTACGTAGTATCACACACAGTGTGAATAAAAATACGTACGTACCGGGTAAACCTGTGCTTCCCGACAGTCTGCATGAACTTGTTCCGGCAGAAGATATTGCCATGCTGACCGCACAGCTGCAGGCGTTGCCTGAGGAGCAGGCACAACTTGTGCTGCTCAGCCTGCAAAAGGTGATGGCACGCCAGCAGCTCAGCAACCCGGTTGGCTGGTTGCTGGCCGTGATGAAGAAGGCGCGTGAGGGCAGGTTATACGCGCCCCGTCAGGGTGGCGATATATCTGACAGTGTCGGGCAAAAAACAGTTCAGCGTCCCGAACAGCAACAATGGAAACCCGAACCACGCGCCTCTGCCCGCCCGGTATCGGAGGAAAATATCAGGGATCTGGTGAAGAAAATTCGGGAAAAAATCATAAATTCATGAGATTGCAGATTTTTACAGGCAGCGGAGCATGAAGTCTTGCACTTTTGTCAGCAAAATGCTGGCTAAAAAGTGAGCGCTGTTGCCAGTGGCAACACTGGCTAAAAAGTAAGCACTGTTGCCAGTGGCAACACTGGTTGAAAGCCAGGCAATACTTCTTCGCCATAAAAGAGATGAAGGTTCTGCAAATTTGTAACGGTGACGATCTGGTTTTAAGTTGTTCATATACCCCTCTCGCCCGGACTATCTCAAGCGTGTCAAAACTCATTACCCACTAAAGAGAGGCGTTAGACATGTCTGATGGTAAAACAAAGGGCGGAACAACCGCTTCACGAGCGGGGGCCCTACAGTCCTCTGTTAATATCCTGCTCCATACACATTATGCAATCCGGCTTTGGGAGGGCAGGAAACGTGATTCTCCGGACGAGACAGGGGTGAAAAAAAAGAGGCCTGAAATAATCAGCATGCCGCAAGCCATTGCGCGAGCTGGTAATGCTTCCCGAGACTCAGCGGCAGATAATCCCTATGCCGATATGGCTCTGGTACGGCTCGAAGAAGCCCTACAACGAGCAACACTTAAAATTAATGAAAACGTCAGTTCACTGGATGCCATATTGTCAGCCGTACCCAAAGGGGTAACGCTCTCGGAAGTTGAATCAGCCGATCCGTTAAATGTCAGCGTTTTCAGCCGTTCACCGTTAGGATACCGGTGCGTATGGCTTCTGGTTGGATATGATCAGTTAGCAATGAAAGCTTTCCAGGCTTTTCATTACGGACTGATTTCGCGTTCGCAACGTGACGCTATCCTGGACAATGGTGGCCATGCTGTTCGTCAGGTCTATGGCGTGATTCAGCCTTACCGAACACTTGCAGTGACTCGCCGTGATATTGCAGAAAAAACCACGCAAGGGCTTGTTGCCATTGAGCGAAATGGCGAACCTGATCCGGATGTGTTAAGCGGTAAAAAACGTTCTTCGTTCTCACCTCCGCTTAAAAACACCATAGCAGAGGAGGAATGATATGATTCGCCCTGTGTTCCTCCTCACCTCCTTCTTTTTACTGAGCGGATGCGCAACAACGGACTGGGCTGCGATTAATAAACAGGTCAGTGACATAGCCGCAAACCTGACAAAAACGTTGGGCGGCAACAGCAGCGGAGAAAGTGGCGGGATGCCTCTGATGAGCCCGGCGGGGCAACAGGCCCTGCAGTCCGTCGATAAAACGTTCTCCGTGCCGGTCGATGTGGATACCGCGGCGGCCCGCCTGAAGCGCCATTACAAATTTATCTCCACGCAGGAGCTTGAAGCACTGCGGCAGGCCGCAAATGACGGGGACTGGAAGGCGGCGGCTGAAGATGATGCGCATCCCGTCTGGGATGCCATGCCGGGCAGCTACTACAAAATGGGCTCCGACTGGAACGGACGTGATCACCTGGATATCGAAATCGAGAAAAACGGGTCCGGCAGCAGGCTCTATGTTGTCTATCGCTCATCATCATCACAGCGTCTGGCCGGGTCCGGCGTCACGAAGCTGATGAATGATGTCCGCGCTGTTGCGGCGGGTGAAAAACGCTGATGCGGGAGGCAACACATGCAACTCTTTCTGTGTGAAAAACCCTCCCAGGCAAAGGATATTGCCCGCGTGCTGGGTATCAGCAAGCGTGAGCAGGGATTTATCAGCGGCGGTAACATCGTTGTGACCTGGGCGGTCGGCCATTTACTCGAAACTGCCAGCCCTGAAGCCTATGGCGAGCAGTATGGCAGGCCATGGCGTGCCGATGTTCTGCCTGTGCTGCCTGAGGCCTGGAAAATGGTCGTCAAAGAGCAGACAAAATCGCAGTTCACCGTTATCAGTAAGCTGCTCAAAAAGGCCTCTGAGGTGGTCATCGCCACCGATGCCGACCGCGAGGGAGAAGTTATCGCGCGTGAGCTGCTGGAATACTGCCGCTACAGTGGCGCGGTGCGCCGGCTCTGGTTATCAGCCCTGGATGAGGCCAGTGTGAAGGAAGCACTGAGCAGTATTCTTCCGGGGGAAAAAACAGCCCTGCTGTATGATGCCGGCAAGGGAAGGAGCCAGGCGGACTGGCTCATCGGCATGAACCTGACGCGTCTTTATACCCTTAAGGCCCGTGACTCAGAGGTGTCAGAAGTGCTGTCCGTCGGGCGGGTACAGACGCCGACGCTTGCTATGGTGGTTAACAGGGATAATGAAATCACGTCCTTCGTGCCAAAGCCCTGGTGGCAGGTACAAGCGCTTATTGAAAAAGAGGGCGTCCGGTTCCGGGCTGGCTGGGTGCCCGTTGAGCAGTACTGTGACGAGGAAAAGCGTTGCATCAATCCCCAGGCAGCCCGGGCGGTGGGACAGCTTTGTCAGCAGCAGGGCAGGGCTGTGGTACTGGAGGTGACACAGAAGCGGGAGAAAACGGCTGCGCCGCTCTGTTTTGACCTGGGCACCCTTCAGCAGGTCTGTTCCCGAAAATTCGGCATGGGCGCAAATGAAGTGCTCGCCATTGCTCAGTCACTTTACGAAACCCATAAAGCGACCACCTACCCCCGGACAGACTGCGGTTTCCTTCCAACTTCGATGCAGCAGGAAATACCCGACGTTCTGGCGGCAGTGGCAAAATCCGATCCCGCTGTGGCCCCAGTACTGAATCAGCTGGACAGGCAGTTTGTCTCGCGTGTCTGGAATAACAAAAAAATCACCGCGCACCATGCCATCATTCCCACCCGACAGGCATTTGATTTGTCACGCCTCAGTGCCGATGAGCTGAAGGCCTACCAGCTGATTCGCCAGCATTATTTCGCCCAGTTCCTTCCGCTGCAGGAATCTGACGTGACGGAGGCCTCTTTCAATATCGGTGGCCAGCTGTTCCGTACACGCGGGAAAGTCGGTGTGGTGATGGGCTGGAAGTCATTGTTCCAGGCTGAAAAAGATGACGATGAAGAGGACGTCGACGGTGACAGTATGGCGCTGCCGGCGCTGGCAAAAGGGGATATTTGCGCTGTCACCGGTTCTGAGGTTAAGGATATGAAAACCAGTCCGCCCAAACCGTTCACGGAGGGGACGCTGATTGCTGCCATGAAGAACGCGGCCAGTTTCGTCAGTGACCCCAAGCTCAAGAAAGTGCTGCGTGATAACGCCGGTCTGGGCACAGAGGCGACGCGTGCGGCTGTGCTTGAAACCCTCTTCAAACGACACTATCTGGAGAAAAAAGGGAAGCACATCCACTCAACGCAGATGGCCCGGGAGCTGATTGCGGCCCTGCCGGAAACGCTGACGAGCCCGGGCATGACCGCATTATGGGAGCAGGCACTGGATGATATTTCGCAGGGGAAAATGTCGCTTGCGGTCTTTATGCAAAAGCAGCTGCAGTGGACCCGTCACCTTGTCGAAAAAGGCCGCCAGGACAGTGTGAAAATTACTGCTCCCGTCACGCCTCCCTGCCCGTTATGCAAAGGACCCACGCGTAAACGTAAAGGTAAAAATGGTGATTTTTGGGGGTGCATACGCTATCCGGAATGTGAGGGAATTATCAGTACAGGTAAGAAGAAAGCAGCGAAGCGTAAAAAAACATCGGTTAAGGCTAAAACAGAATAATCCGCGCAGTATTGAACTATTTCACTGTACAACCCCGGGCCGGGTTCTGCTATTGTTGCCAGGCTTTGATGCATAGGTGCCCCGCTGGCCACGGTGCTGTAAGGTAAACTTTAACGGGATTTACCCCCAGCAGGCCTGGCAGGAAGTTATTGCACACTAACTGACCTGTAAGACGCATGCACTCCGTGAAAACCGCGTCGGGATTATTCCCCGGAGACAGATGAGACGACCGCAGGTTAAGGCACCGACCCCAGGGCACCGGAAACGGTGCCCTTTTATTTTTACGGATCACGTTTTCCATTTTGACCGTTGACATTCCGGGAGGACGGTTTAATTATAAAAGTGCTAAACCGTCGTTCATACGACCACCAATGATTCAGTAGCCTGTGAGAATCGCCTTCGGGTGGCTACAGCTAAAGCTCCTGTAACCTGAAAGGGAGCAAACTTTGGTACATCTGCGCACCTTTGAAAGCAGATATCGCCTGTACAAGCGCATTACGACGCGGCGATGAAGGTTCCTTCAACATACCAGACTCTCAGGATTCAACCGATCCTGACCCCCGACGGGAAACCACTCCCGTCAGGGCAGATGGTTTCTCCGTCGTACCTATTTTTACCTCCATGGAGAAAACATCATGTCTGCAAACAATACTTCTGCATCTGCAAAATCTGAGTACTTCAACCTGACTATTAAAGGCATCGGGTATCTCAGCAACATCCGCCAGGTTAACCATCAGAATGGCTCGTTCCTCAGCTGCGTAATCAATGCACTGAGCGGTCCGACTGACAATCCGGCCTACGTCCGTTTTGACATTTCTGTCGCAGGTAAAGAGGCTACCAGCCTTATCGCCCGCTGCCAGAAAGCCGTCGATGAAGACAAAAAAGTCCTGCTGGGCTTTAACCTGAGTAATCCGTCCACGGACATATTTACGCTGAACAAGGGCGAGCATGCCGGCGAACAGCGTGTCAGTCTGAAAGCCCGCCTGATAAAGGTGGACTGGATCAAAATAGGCCAGGACATGGTCTACAAGACTGAAAAATCTGACTCCGTGCCGCCGCAGAATGGCTCTGCCGCACAACAAAACTACGCAGAAAACTCATTCTGATGCGCACCTGACACACCCCGTCCGCGGGGTGTTTCTTTATTTTACAGGAGAAATGATTATGTCCTCACGCGGCGTTAACAAGGTGATTCTTGTCGGTAATCTCGGCCAGGATCCTGAAGTGCGTTATATTCCCAATGGCAGTGCAGTTGCCACCCTTTCTCTGGCCACGTCTGAGAGCTGGCGTGATAAGCAGTCCGGTGAACAGAAAGAAGTGACCGAATGGCACCGAGTGGTTATTTTCGGCAAGCTGGCAGAAATTGCGGGTGAATATATGCGCAAAGGCTCCCAGGTTTACATCGAGGGCCAGCTGCGCACACGCAAATGGACCGATCAGTCCGGCCAGGAGAAATACATCACAGAGGTGGTGGTAAACATTGGTGGCACTATGCAGATGCTTGGCGGTCGCCAGTCCGGCAGCGGTCAGAATACGTCTTCCCGGAATGACTGGGGCCAGCCTCAGCAACCTTCCGGACCGACTCACAGTGGCCAGGCTTCCGGCAGCAGTGCCGGTGCGCCACCGATGGACTTCGATGACGATATACCGTTCATTGGATTCGGGTATGGAGTACCAAAATCGGCAATCCATGCACTCTGAACAGCCTTTATGGCAGTTGCTCTGAACTTACACATAATCCGGTCAGCATTTAAGGATAACTGACATGCCTGTTATACTGAGGATCAACGGTTTCCGGTTCTTTTTTTATTCTAATGAAGGTAACCCGCTCGAACCTGCACACATTCACGTAATGCAAGCAGGTAGTGAAGCCAAATTCTGGTTAACGCCATCAGTGGCACTGGCCAGTAACGATGGGTTTAATTCACGGGTATTAAAAGAACTGACGGGGATCGTTGATGATAACCAAGCATTGTTTCTGGAGGCCTGGAATGACTATTTCAGCTAAACGGGTCAGCTTCGATGAGGCCACGATGTGGGTTGAACTCAACGACGCCCGTACCATCGGTGTGCCGCTGGCATGGTTTCCACGCCTATTGCATGCTTCAACTGAACAGCTTAACAGCTATGAACTGAGTCCCCGTGGTATCCACTGGGACGCGCTGGACGAAGACATTTCTATTGCGGGTTTGCTTGAAGGCCGCGGCGATGTGACCCATCGTCCCCATAAAGTAGCCTGACAGCGCGCTATTAGTGAAAAACGCTGGCTTTTGCCGGCGTTTTTTTTCATCAACGGAAAATCAATTGTTAATTGAGTGAAACCGGACCGATTCCGCACAGTGAGGGCTGTTTTATCACTGTACAGGAAAATTCCGGATGAAACGTAACACCTCTCACAACGTATTTTCACTAGGCAGGCTTGCCACTGTTCTTCCCCTGCTGCTCCTTGCGGGCTGTGTTTCCCAGCCGCAAAAGTTGCAACAGCGTGCGCCTGCCGACCCGACACCCGGCACCACCGTCACCCGCAACGTTCAGCCGGTCTCTCCGGACGAGTATGCGCGGACGCCGGATGTGGTGCGCTACGATCGTTATCTGCTGGTCAGCACCGATCCGCAGGCGGCCCAGCGTGACCCTCTCTCGCAGATTATTGATATCCGTATCCCGTCATCCCTGCATCCTACCGTGGCGGATGCGCTGCGTTACGCCCTGCGCCAGTCCGGTTATTCCCTGTGCGCGACAGGCTCCGCCAACGGCGTGCTTTACCGCCAGGCATTGCCGGCGGTCCAGTACCAGCTGGGCCCGATGCGCCTGCGTACTGCCCTGCAGGTCCTGGCCGGTCCGGCCTGGCAGCTTGAGGTGGATGATGTTCAGCGGGTGGTCTGCCACAGCCTGCGCGACGGCTACCAGCTGCCGGTCTCCCAGCTTCCGCCGCCGGTCAGTACCTGGTCCACGCCTGCGCCGTCAGCCGTGTCACAACCGGCCATCAGCGCCCCGCAGTCCGTCCCCGTTAAACCTGTCAGCGGAGGGTTTCTGAGAAAATGAGCGAACAGCAACCATTCCATACTGACCCTGCGCCGGCCCGTAAAAGATTCAGCTGGCGTCCCCGCCGCCGCCTCATCTGGGGCGCTGCCAGCGGTGTGGCGCTGGCCGGCATTCTGGCGCTGGGCTACACCGCCTTCAGTCTGGGCATATCGAACCTTGATGAACGCCTTGCACGCCTTGAATCTCAGGGCAGTACAGCGGCCACTGTTGAGACAGTCGCGGCCCTGCAGTCAGATGTGACCACGCTCAAAACCGGCCTGCAGGATACCCGGAAAAAACTTGGCGAGATGCAGCAGGAGCTGAGCGCTGCTGCGAAACAGGCCGGCAGCGACGACGCCGTGCGTCAGTCATTGCGACCCCTTCAGGACGCCCAGCAGGGGCTGGAAACCCGCCTGAGTGCGCTGACTGAGCAGCTGACAGCGCTGAAATCACAGCCGGCACCCGCACCCGCCGCACCTGTCGCCGCACCGGTCAAAAAAAACGCGCCTGCTGCAAAAAAGCCCCGTCCCGCTGACACGCGTCGTGCTGCTCCGTCCCTTCGCGTGGCCCGCACTGCGCCTTTTGTGCTGACTGGCGTGGAGAAGCGGGGGGCAGAGTCCTGGGCTGCCATCGCGCCCCGGGGCTACAGCAGCCTGTCGCAGGTGGCCCTGGTCGGAGAGGGCGAAACCGTTGCCGGCTGGACGCTGGTCAGTGCCGGTTATGGTGAGGCGACGTTTCGGGTTAACGGCCGCCTGTCCGTGCTCAGAGCAGAATAACGGAGCGAATGATGAAACTGAAACACACCTTTTTAGCCGCCATGCTGCTGAGTCCCCTGACCCTGGCCGCGACCACATCAGGACAGACGGATGTCAGCCGACAGGAATCAACACAACGGGCGGACTCCGCACAGCAAAACCTGCAGCAGCAGGCCGGTCAGTGGGGACTCAGTGCCGACGATTATCAGCGTTATCAGCAGCTGATGAAGGGACCCCGGGGTACCCAGTCGCCGGGTCTCGATCCGCTTTCCACCCTCGGTATCGAGGCGCAGACGCCGGCAGAGCGCCGTAAGTTTGCTGAAAAGTGGGTGAAGGAAGAGTTTGCCCGCACCCGGAAGGAGCTTGATTTCCAGCGTGAGGTGAACGCGGCCTGGCAGCGCCTGTATCCGGGCACACTGCCGGTCAATATGGGGAACGCCTCCGGCGTGGCGCACGACAGTGGCGGCCGGCTGGCGCTGTTCGTCAGGTCAAAAGACTGCGCAACCTGCGACGCGAAACTGTCTGCCGTGCTGGCTGACAACCGGCCGGTGGACATCTATCTGGTCGACAGCCAGGGCAGTGATGATGCGCTTCGCAGCTGGGCGCGGGACCATCACATTCCCGTGGAAAAGGTCCGCAAGCGCCAGATCACGCTTAACCACGACGGCGGCCGGTGGATGCGCTTTGGTAACGGCCTGATGCCGGTTTTACTGCAGCAGGCGGGAGACGGTAAATGGGCAATCGCAGCATTCTGACCGGCGCGCTGGCGCTGGGCTTACTGATGGCGGCCGTCCCTGAAGGCCATGCTGACCAGACGGTGCCGGAGGGTTACGTCCGCGTGGCCATGGCGCATGGCGTGCCCCCGGAAGCGCTTTACTCAGTCTCACTGAGCGAGTCTTCGCGCAAACTTCCCCGTGGCGTGCGGCCATGGCCCTGGACCATCAATGTGGCAGGCAAAGGGTATCGCTATGAGACGCGCCTGCAGGCCTGGCAGGCGCTGCAGGTCTTTATGAAGCGTCACCCGCTTAAGCGCATCGATGTCGGTATTGCCCAGGTCAATCTGGGCTGGAACGGTCATCATTTTGCCTCGACGTGGGATGCGTTTGACCCTTACACCAACCTGAACGCCGCCGCCACCATTCTGCGTGAGTGCTGGGCGCGTAAGTCAGGCAGCTGGCTGGATGCGGCCGGCTGCTACCACCATCCCTCAGGTGGTCAGCCTGCTGCACGTTACCGCGCCATTGTGAGAGGGCATCTGGCAAAAATCAGCCCTGCACCCCGCATTTCTGCGCCGGCAGCTGAAGCGCCCCGTTCGGTTGCTGCGCTCACCCCCGATCCAGGCTTCGTCTGGACTGAACCCGGGAGATAACCCTGATGAAAACGCTGTCCTTACTGCTTTTTACCCTCCTTCCCCTGACCGGCCATGCTGAACTGAACGTGATTGCTGATCTGGGCGGTCAGGATGCTGCGCCGTATTTTGAGGCCGTTAATAAACAGCCCGGTATGCCCGGCGTCAGTGACGTACAGCCTTCACGCCAGCCGGGCCACGGTGTTCCGCTGGCTGACGGGATGGCGGGAATGTTACCCGTTAACACACCTGAACTGAGCCCGGGGAATACAGCAGACCGGCCGCTGCAGTTGCCCGGTATTGGGGCGTTGTTTCTGATTGGGGATGATGCTCTGTCCCGTGAATGGCTGAAGGCCAATGCCGGCGCGCTGGCTGAACAGCATGCGGCCGGGATGATAGTCAACGTCACAGACATGGATACCGTGCGCGAGCTGCGCGAACTGGCACCGGGTGTCAGCCTGGCCCCGGCTTCCGGGAGCGAGCTGGCCCGTCGCCTGCAGATTGAGCATTATCCGGTACTCATCACCGATACCGGCCTGACGCAGCAGGTTAAGCCGTAATGAGCGCGCCAGATATCAACGGTCTGCTGATGGCACACCCTTATGGGGCGGTCATACTGATCGTCCTGTTCCTGGTGGTGATGGCCTTTCTGAACCTGCGCTGGCGTGAGAAAGCCAGCACCCGCCGTCACCGGCGATACCGGGCAACGGCGGGGCGGGTACTGAATAAGCTTAACAGCCTGCCGGGAGACGGGCAGCGTCTGACCTATCTGCGCAAAATCAGCCCCTATGTCTTTGAAGAGCTGTTGCTGTCTGCCTTTGAACGTCAGGGGCTGAGCGTGGTGCGCAATGCCTCCTACAGCGGTGACGGCGGCCTTGATGGCCAGGTCATCATCGACGGCGAGCACTGGCTTATCCAGGCCAAACGGTACAGTCGTGCTGTTTCCCCCGCACATGTTGAGGACTTCGACCGGCTTCTCCTGCAGTCCGGCCGCCGGGGGCTGTTTATCCACACGGGCCGTACCGGAAAAATGAGCCGCACTATTCGCACGGCGTCACCGCGCCTGCGCATCATCAGCGGGCAACGCCTGCTGGCCATTCTCGCCGGTCAGGACGTCCGGCAGTATCTCTGAGGAATCTCTTATGCACACCATCCTGAACAGCCTGCGCTACGCGTTGTGGCTTGTGTTCTGTTTATTCCGTCATGCCGTTTTCCTGCCTTGCGCTTTCGTCGGTGTCCTCCTGCTCGCCTGGCTTGTTTTCGGCCATCCGGTCAGTGACCTTAACGACGTACTGCAGAAGGAGGCAACGGCATGGCGCACCGCGCCGCCCGGACATTACATGTGGGAGGAATGCCCGGTGCCTGATAATGCGACTCCGCCTGAGGCAAAGCCGGTAGCCTGCACCGTCACTGCCGTCTCCACAGAAACCGCGGCGAACAATTACCTGCTGTCATTGCGGGCCGTATGGATCATTTTTTTCATTCTGTCGAATGTCCTGTATGTGCTCTGGCGCTTACTGGCGGATGCCCTGCGTTATCACTCTCAGCCCTGCAGGGAAGCCGGCTCCGCAAAGGGGACGTATACCCGCAGGGCCGACGCTAAAATCATAAAGGAGGCAGACGATGAGTAACCGTTACGTCATTGAGGCCCTGCTGCGTCCGGCTGTTGAGCTGAATACCGCCGTGGTGTCGGGCATGGCGGCGTATGTCTGTGTGCAGGCACCCTGGGCTGTTGCCCTGGCTCCGTCTGTCAGCTATGTCACCGCTGCCGGGTTTGCGGCGCTGGCAGTAACCCGCACCCATCAGGGGATGAAGATTATTCGCTACCGCCGGAATCTCCGCCGTCTGCCGCGCTATGTCATGAGCACTAAACAGATCCCCGTCAGTCATCGTCGCCTGTTTCTCGGCCAGGGGTTCCGCTGGACGCAGAAACACACCCAGCGCCTGCAGGATACGCTGCGCCCTGAAGTGGCCCGTTACCTGCAGCCAAACCGCTTTTACCTGGGGGCGCGTCAGCTCGAAATGCTGACAGAGCACCGTCTGCCCTGGCTGGGTAAGCTGCTGAGTGCTGATACGCCGCTGAACCCGGTGCGGCCGTTACCGCCGGTGGGCGGAAACCCAGCGCTGCACGGCATCGAGCCCGACGAAAAAGACGTCACCCTGGCTCTGGGGGAGCGCGTTGGCCATACGGTGGTGTACGGCACCACGCGCGTCGGTAAGACCCGGCTGGCCGAGCTGCTCGTCACCCAGGATATCCGGCGGGGTGAAGTCACCATCGTATTTGATCCGAAAGGCGACGCAGACCTGATGAAACGCGTCTGGGCAGAGGCCCACCGGGCCGGGCGCGGGGATGAGCTGTATATCTTTCATCTTGGCTGGCCTGAAATATCAGCCCGTTATAATGCCGTCGGGCGTTTTGGTCGCGTGTCAGAGGTGGCGTCCCGCGTGGCCGGTCAGCTGTCGGGTGAGGGGAACAGCGCGGCATTCCGCGAATTTGCCTGGCGGTTCGTCAACATCATCGCCCGTGCGCTGGTCGCCCTGGGTGAGCGCCCTGACTACACGCTGATCATGCGCTACGTGAACAATATCGCCGATCTCTATATCCGCTATGCGGAAAAAATCATCCAGGCGCAGCTGCCGGCTCTGCAGACGCAGATTGAGAATAATCAGCAGGTGCTGGGAGAGGACGACGTGCCCCGTAACATGCAGGGTCAGCCGGATGCCTTACGTATCTGGGCCATTGAGGTTGCCCTGAGTTCAGAAGAGGGTAAAAAGCTCTATGATCCCATCCTTGACGGGCTGCGGTCAGCGGTACGTTATGACCGTACTTACTTTGACAAAATCGTGGCGTCGCTGCTGCCGCTGCTGGAAAAACTGACCACCGGCAAGACCGCCGAGCTGCTGTCGCCGGATTATCAGGACATTGACGACACGCGGCCGATTTTTGACTGGGAACAGATCATCCGTAAAAAAGCCGTGGTGTATGTGGGGCTCGATGCGCTCAGTGACAGTGAAGTGGCGAGCGCGGTCGGTAACTCCATGTTCGCCGATCTGGTGAGTGTGGCCGGGCACATTTATAAACACGGTATCAATGCGGGCCTGCCGGGCGGGAAAGAAGGGAAGTCCCTGATTAACCTGCACTGCGATGAGTTTAACGAGCTGATGGGGGATGAGTTTATTCCTCTCATCAACAAAGGGGGCGGTGCCGGCATGCAGGTGACGGCCTATACCCAGACGTCTTCTGATATTGAGGCACGCATCGGGAATGCGGCCAAGACGGCCCAGGTACAGGGTAACTTTAACAACCTGATTATGCTGCGCGTCAGGGAGAACCGCACCGCCGAGCTGCTGACCACGCAGCTGCCGCAGGTGGAGATTTACACCAAAACGCTGGTCTCCGGGCACCAGGACACGGCGGATGTCAATGCAGACCAGGACTTCACCTCAAGCACCCAGGACCGCGTCGGGACGGTAAAAGTCCCACTACTGGAGCCGGCCGATATCGTGACGCTGCCAAAAGGGCAGGCGTTTGCCCTGCTGGAAGGCGGGCAACTGTGGAAAATCCGCATGCCGCTGCCTGCCGGGGATGCTGATGATGTGCTGATGCCGGAAAGTATTGAGAAAATAGCGGAGGAGATGCGGCGCAGCTATCACAGCGGCGAATCCTGGTGGCGGGATGGTCCGGCCCTGAAGGTGCCGGTCACAGGAGGGGCGAATGGCTGAGGTAAAACGTCCCCCACAGCAGCAGACGCTGCCGGAACGCAAGCACGGCATTCTGTATAATCTGCTCTGGGGCTGGCCATGGGCCCTGGTGGGCGTGGTGCTGTCCTCGCTGCTGCTGAGCCTGCTGATTGAATATATCGGCATCGCCTTCTTCTGGCCGGAAGCCGGGGCGGCGCACAGTGAAGCGGTCATGAACACCGAGCTGGGGTGGCTGTCCACAGAGTTCACCCGCAGCCTGCTGTTGTCTGAGCCTTCCGTGACCGTCGTTCGATGGGTGACCACTGCCTATCAGTGGGCCTTTGTGGACAGTGGCTTCCTGGACTGGGTCCGGCGGCAGTATGCACACCAGATGCACAGTGACAATGCCGTCACCCGGGAAATCAACAGCTGGAGCGGCTGGCTTGCCGGCTACCTGCGTGAATACCTGCTGGCCACGGTATGGATAAGCATTATCACCCTGGTACGCGTCACCATCCTGGTGCTGTCCGTGCCGTTGTTTGTGCTGGTCGTGGTGGTGGCGCTGGTTGAGGGGCTGGGGCGGCGTGATCTGCGGCGGTACGGCGCGGGGTATGAAAGTTCGTTTGTCTATCATCATGCCAAGAAGCTGGTCAAACCGGCCGCTGTGGTGCCCGCCATGCTGTACCTTTCCTGGCCCACGGCAGTCTACCCCAATCTGCTGTTGTTGCCGGCGGCTGTTCTGCTGGGGATCGCCGTAACGGTGACCACTGCGTCGTTCAAGAAGTATATATGAGCGCCTCCCGTTTGCCAGGCTTTGTACTTCATGACGGACAGGACGATTGCGGCTATATATCCGGTCTTTAAGCAGCTGCGAAAGCGGCTGCTGACCCTAATGAAATCCGCTGACCCACGCCTCAATTATCTCTGCGAACCCGGAGTTCGGTACTTCTTTCAGGTTTAGTGAGTCCCGGTCTGACCTGTTCTGTCATTACATACACTGCCTGTGCAACCTGTTGACGTTCTGCTTATACATTGTGATTTCGTAATGAAAGTACTCAGTTATGAGCAGCTTCCTTCCGATAGGGCCTGCCGTGCGCCAGCACAGCCCATATGATTCGTGCCATTTTGTTGGCCAGCGCTACGGAGACGACGTTTATCGGACGCCGCTTCAGCAAGTCTGTGACCCAGGGACCCGGCTCACGGGCATTCTGTATGACGCTGTGAGCGCCGTTGACCAGCAGTTTTCGCAGGTACTTGTCGCCTCGCTTACGAATCCCCAGCAACTGGATCTTCCCGCCCGTTCCGGTCTGTCTCGGAACGAGCCCCACCCAGGAAGCAAACTCCCGGCCTGAACGGAAGGTGTCCGCATCCCCCATTGAGGCAACCGCAGCGGTGGCGGTCAGTAGTCCTACGCCGGGGATTTCGCTTATAGCTTTTACGCCGGGATCGTTTTTGTTCAGTTCGCGTATCCGTCTTTCGATGTCCGTAATACGAGTGTCAGTTCGTTTCACTTCACCCAGCTGTTCGCGCAGACTGTCTATGAGCACAGCCGGTAACCGTCCGGACAGGCGGGCAAGTATCTCGGGGACGTTTCTGACGAGGCTGACATGTCCTTTACGCATCACTTCACCGTATTCCGAGAGTAAACCGTGCAGGGCATTGGTCTGCATCAGCCGGAACTTCATCAGCTGTGAACGTATCCGGTGCTGGGCAAGCATGGCCTGTTGATCCTCCGTCTTCACCGCTACGGCTTTGCCCGGTTGCTGAACGGCTCGCCAGATTGCCTGAGCATCTGCCGTATCATTCTTGTTACGGATATTGAAGGCTTTGACGAATTCGCCCGGCATCAGTTTCACCTGATGGCCGAGCCTGCTTAACTGCCGGGCCCAGTGATGTGCGCCGCCACAGGCTTCCATACCAATGAGGCAGGGTGAACGATTGGTGAAAAACTCAATAAACTTCGCGCGCTTGATTGCCTTGTTAAAAATTTCGCCTGTATCTGTATTTACGAAGTGAACCTGCATTACGTTTTTGGCAATGTCGATACCAACTGGCATAGGCTTCATTTTGGATTTCTCCATATGCTTCAGCGAGCAGCAGGAAGTTTCTGAACGGTATAACTTCCGAAGCTCGCCATATTGGACTATCAGGTAAAGGTTCGTTTGCAAAAAGGACATTTAATTATATAACTGAGCATTACGAAGACCGACAAATTCAAAATAATAACCCCCGCTAAAGAGGTGAAAGATAATGGCTATTGATTGTAACGGATATATCGCTCTGCCAAATCACAATAGCTTTCAGCCGACCTACTCGCGGGTACTGGAACATGTTGTAAAATCGTTAACCTTCTGTTTTCCTACATTAATACATAGCCTTTATGTTTATGGAAGCGGTAATGCTGCCAACTTACTGATTTAGTGTATTATGGTGATTTTAAGGTGCTTGCGTGGCTTCCATTTCCATCAGATGTCCTTCCTGCTCCGCTACTGAAGGCGTGGTGCGTAACGGCAAAAGCACTGCCGGACATCAGCGCTATCTCTGCTCTCATTGCCGTAAAACATGGCAACTACAGTTCACTTACACCGCCTCTCAGCCCGGTACGCACCAGAAAATCATTGATATGGCCATG